>Ga0334722_10000345_pt1 | contig 70624 bp, 56 predicted proteins | sample C3_bottom_MG_FD_207210 | JGI IMG/M metagenome (GOLD analysis project Ga0334722, IMG submission 207210) | Sediment microbial communities from Yellowstone Lake, YNP, Wyoming, USA - C3_bottom | ecosystem: Environmental > Aquatic > Freshwater > Lake > Sediment | place: USA: Wyoming | collected... | reverse complement strand
CGGCTTCAAATCCTTCGACTACTACAGGACTATCATTTACCTCGTCGCCGGAAAGCTTAAGTTCCCGGAACTGTGTTGCAAATGACTATTATGAGTAACTCTTACCCACACAAAACGGAAGAGAACCCTATATATTAATCAGGACCGGACAGCAAAAAGCAAAGCTCAACCGTCTTCTGTACATGTTGACGGCATTCGCCCAGAAAGTTATCAAGGCACGCAACAAGGAACAGCTGTTTGATGATGCATGCAACGTCGCCGTCGAGCACGGAAACTTTCTGATGGCATGGGTTGGCCTGGAAGACAAGGTTTCCCATACAATAATTCCGGCTGCACGGTGTGGACACGAAGAAGGATACCTGGACGTTATCAATGTAGCATCTGACAATACTCCGGAAGGCACCGGCCCGACAGGCGCTGCGTTCCGCTCGGGAAAACATGCCGTCTGCAACGACATTGAGAACGATCATATGATGGCGCCCTGGAAAGATGCGGCCTTAAGTCGCGGCTACCGCTCATCCGCCGCCTTCCCCCTGTATTCAGGTATGCAAGTGCTGGGTACGTTCAATGTCTATTCCGCCGTCACAGGTTTTTTCAACGACAAGGAGATACTGCTCCTCGACGAGCTTGCCGCAAACATATCCCACGCGCTTGAGTTCATAGAACAGGAGGAACTGCGCAGGCAGGCGGAGGAGGCGCTCAGGGACAGCGAGGAGAGTTACAGCTCGTTGTTCCATAATATGCTCGAAGGGTATGCGTATTGCAAAATGGTCTTTGAACAGGACAAGGCCGTGGACTTTATCTATCTCAATGTCAATAACGCATTCGAGAGGTTGACCGGTTTGAAGGACGTCGTCGGAAGAAAAATATCCGATGTAATCCCGGACATACGGAAGTCCCACCCGGAACTGTTCGAGATTTTCGGCAGGGTGGTATTGACCGGCAGACCCGAGGAATTCGAGACTTATTCCGAGTCGTTCGGTGGCTGGCTGGCCGTGTCCGTCTACAGCGCCGACAAAAATTGTTTTGTCGCTGTATTCGACAATATCACCGAACGAAAACTGTCGGAGGATGCCCTCGTAAAAAACAACCGGGAGCTTTCCGCGCTCAACCGCGTGGCCGATATTATCGCAACCTCGCCGGATATCGAGAGCATGGCATATAACGTCCTTGATGCGACGCTGGCCCTTCCATTCCTTGAAGTGCAGAAAAAAGCCGCCTTATTCCTTAGAGACGAGGCCGACCCGGACAAACTCAATATGACGGCCCATATAGGCATCGCCCCCGAACTCGTGGAGATGGAAAAACAGATACGTATGGGCTATTGCCTTTGTGGAAAGGCGGCGGAGACCGGAGAGGTCGTAACCTCCGAGGACTGTTTCGCCGACCCGGGCCACAAAACCCATTATGATGCAATGAAAAGACATGGACATGCGGTCATACCGATAAAAAGCAAGGTGGGCGTGTTGGGCGTCATGACCTTCTACCTGGAACCGGGCACGTTGGCGACCGAGCCTGATATACGCCTTCTGATTTCAATCGCCAGACAGCTTGCAGTTGCAATCGAGAACAGACAACTCTTCCATAACATAGAAAAGGCCAACAAGGAGTGGAGAGAGACCTTCGACGCCATAGATGAACTGGTTACTATACACAGCAAGGACTTCACCATACTGAGGGCAAACAAGGCGGCGGCGAAGGCGGCGGGCATGAGCGTAAAAGACATGGTCGGACGCAAATGCTACGAACTGTTCCATGGGAGTTCAGAGCCCACCGCCGCCTGCCCAGCCAAAAAGATGATGGATGGACAGGGGTCGGCTGTAAGCTACGAGGTCAATATCGGCGCGTACGCGCACGAGATAACCGTTTACCCGCTGATAGATGAGAGCGGCTTCACCGGCTATGTGCATATAGCCAAGGACATAACCGAGCGCAAGGCGGCGGAGGCGGCACTGAAGGAGTCCGAGTCCAAGTTCAGGATCCTGGTAGAGCAGTCCCTCGTCGGAGTCTACATAATTCAGGACGGATTATTCAAGTACGTAAACCCGCGTTTCGCTGAGATATTCGGTTATACCCCTGAAGAGATAACGCTCGTCAAATCACCGCGCGACCTCACGCTTCAGGAAGACTGGCCTATAGTCGAGGAAAGCATCCGGAGGCGCGAGTCGGGTGAAGTTGAAAAACTTCATTACACGTTCAGGGGGGTCACGAAGCAAGGCGGCACAATACATCTGGAAATACACGGCTCCAACACCATGTACGAAGGGAAGCTGGCTGGCATAGGAGTCCTGACAGACATCACCGAGCGGTTGACAGCGCAGGAAGAACTCGTGAAGAGGTCGCAGCAGATGGCCACGCTCAGGCAGGCCATGGCACAGGCGGACGAGGTCAGCAGGCTTAAAAGTGAATTTCTGGCGAACATGTCGCACGAGCTTCGGACACCTCTTAATGCCGTAATCGGCCTGAGCCAGGTACTTCAAGACGGGACATACGGCCAGATGACCCCAAAACAGGCCGAATATTTAGACGGGATAAACCAGTCGGGCAAACACCTGCTGTCCCTGATCAACGACATCCTGGACCTGTCAAAGATTGAGGCGGGCAAGGAACAACTTGAGCTTGCCGAGTTCTCCATGGCGAACCTGCTAAAAAACTCGTTTATGCTCGTCAAGGAAAAGGCATTAAAACACGGCATAGAGCTTGTCCTGGATATAGGCCCGGAAATAGGCAATTTTTATGCGGATGAGCGCAGGGTCAAGCAGATACTTTTTAACCTGCTATCAAATTCCGTCAAATTCACCGGACCGGGGGGCAAGGTGGGGCTGAGGGCCTACCAGGACAGGCTGGCGATGGCCATTACCGTCTGGGACACCGGCATCGGCATACCGAAGGACAAGCAGCACTTGCTGTTCCAGCCTTTCCAGATGGTCGACAACTCCCTTTCGAAGAAACACGAAGGCACCGGGCTGGGCCTTGTATTGATAAAGAGGCTTGTCGAAATGCACGGCGGTACGGTAAGCTTCGAATCCAACGAGGGCGAAGGGACAAGCTTCACGGTCCTCCTGCCGGACAGGACACCTGAGATGACAGGCAGGCATGAAACGCCGGCGGATACAATTTCAACGGCTATACAAGACGCGGAAGAAATATCCACGGACGGCAGGAAGGTCATGATGGTGGAGGACAACCGCTTGAATATGATGCTGGCTTCAGATTATTTGAAGGCCAACGGGCTTACTGTGATAGATGCTGCAAACGGCGAGATAGCCCTGGAAAAGGTCCTGCGCGAACGGCCGGACATAATACTGCTCGACATCCAGATGCCCGGCATAGATGGGTTTGAAGTAATAAGGAGGCTGAAGGAGTACCCCGTCACGAGCGGCATACCCGTGATAGCAATGACTGCGCTCGCCATGAAGGGCGACGAGGAGAGGTGCGTACATGCCGGGTTTGACGATTACATAAGCAAGCCCGTGGACCTGGAAGATATGCTTAAGAAGGTAAGGCGATACCTGGGGAAAGGCATTAATGATGGATAACGACGGAAAGCGTGTTCTCATAGTTGACGACGAGCCGTGGAACCTTGAAGTGATCGAGTCGTTCCTGGAAGGGACCGGATACATAATAACCAGGGCGGCAAACGGTGAGGAGGCTCTGGCCTCGGTCGCGGAGTCGCCGCCGGACCTGGTGCTCCTCGACGTAATGATGCCCGGCATGGATGGCTTCGAGGTGTGCCAACGGCTGAAGAGGGACACCGCCACCATGGCCATACCCGTGGTCATCGTCACGTCGCTTGACAGCAAGAGCGACAGGATAGCCGCCATCGAGGCAGGCGCGGACGACTTTATCACAAAACCTGTCGATAAAACCGAGATACTCGCAAGGTGCGCTTCGCTATTGAGGCTCAAGAAATTTCATGACGAGCGCGACAAGGCGTATTCCGACATCCTCAGCATAACCACATTCTTTAACGACGCCGTAAGCAGGTTCAACCCGCTGGACTTCTCTCTGGAAAATGCGTACAAGTCAATGTTTTCACATATACTGGGTAAAGCCAGCGGCTCATCCAGTCAGGCCAGACATGCCATAGTCATCCCGTTCGGACGTAAGGGGTTCTCCGGATGCACGCTTTATGTCAAAGGACATGACTCTTTAGAAGTGAGGGAAGTATCCATAGACGACCCTCGAAGGCTCATGGATATATTCCGGTTCGAAACCAAGGAAGACGTGGTACAACACTTTCCGGTACCGGACGGCGCATGTTTCACGCCTGCACTTCATAAAGAAGTCGGGGCAGTGTCCAACTTCGCCTCTTGTTACTCGAACGAGACATTGATTGCATCCATAAACTATGGCCACCAGGTCGGGACCTACGACCTGCAGGTATTAAAAGACCTGGCGGCACACTCCATCTTCTTCGACACGCTTGCAGGCCAGGTAAAGGAGAACGAAGAGGCGTTCCTGTATACCATAAAGGCCCTTGCCAGGGCTTCCGAGGCAAATGACGAAGATACGGGCAACCACATTATAAGGGTCAACGAGTACTCGTTCGAGATAGCGTGCGCGCTCGGCCTGCCCGTAAAACTGGCGGAAGAGATTAGATATTCCGCCCAGATGCATGACGTGGGAAAGATACACACACCGCCTGAGATACTTAGGAAACCGGGAAAGCTGACAGCCGAGGAATACGAGGAAGTAAAAAAGCACCCTTTGTCGGCAGTCAGGATACTCGGAGGCTCGCCCCGGCTTGAGGTAGCAAGGCAGATAGCCCTCAACCACCATGAACGCTGGGACGGTTCCGGATACCCGAGCGGGCTGAAGGGCGAACAGATCCCGCTTCCCGCAAGGGTCGTCTCGCTCTGCGACATTTACGACGCGTTACGGAGCAAGAGGCCTTACAAACCGGCCTTCGACCACGACACTACATACAAGATCATAACGGAAGGAGACGGCAGGACCATGCCGGCCCACTTCGACCCGCAGGTACTCGAGGCGTTTAAGAAAACAGCTGACAGGTTCAACGAGATATACTTGGAGTTCAGCGACTTTTCATCCACCTGAGGTAAGGAAGCCGGGTATTCTTGGACGGTTGTTAGAGGTTACTATAGTGACCGGCTGCCCCATCAGGACTTCTTGCGGGCCTTGTTGGTGGAAGCGAGGAATACGACGCATGAATCGCACTCGATCCCGTTCTTGCACCTGCTCTTTGTAAACTCCCAGCAGGGCCGGGTCTTGTCTATGAAGGCGGAGCATTCATCCCGCCGCTCGTCGTTGCAACCGCGTATCTCCCAGCAGGGCGCGTAAGAGAGGAGCTTCTTCACCCCTTCAATGCTTATCTTCTTGTTATGTATCAGGTCCCTGACACACTTGAGCCATTTGACGTCGTTGTCGGAATAATACCTGTTCTTGTTCCTGCGCGAGGGAGTGACGAGGCCATGTTTTTCGTATAGCCTCAGGGTCTGGTCCGTGGTGCCGACCAGTTCGGCAGCGATACTAATGGGATAAAGCGGCATCCCGGCCCTGGGGTCGTCCTTTGCTGTAACAACCATACTGCTCTCCTTCGTGACGCTATTATTGCCGGTTTGCCGTGGTTCTCTTGATAACCCTGAAGCCCATTAACGATATAACCATAAGTTTAACTGCCCTGATACTTGACTAAAATAGTCTAATCAACTTCGACTGTCAAGAAAAAAAATGCAGTTTATTATGATTGGCGTCGTTTGACGCTCGGGAAGAGCGACGAGTCGGTATGCGGCAGGAACATTGCGGCGCGGAACTCGTTCATGAAGTCGGCGCTCACGTTAAGCTGCTTGTATGTAATCATGGACGCGACCTTCTCTACTTCGGCGAGCCTCGCCCTATACAGCAGGGTTTCCTTCGCCCCCGCGAGCGAGCTGTTGCCGAGCAGCATGAACCTGCCCCTGTCTATGTCCGGGACCATCCCTATAGCGACCGCGTTGTCCGCGTCTATGTACGCCCCGAAGGTCCCTGCGATATAAAACCCTGCGAGGTCGCCGAAGGAGACGCCAAGCTCCCTCGTTATGACGTTCAGGGCGGTATACATCGCGGCCTTTGTCCTTATCAGGTTGTCGATGTCGCTCTCGGTGAATACGATGTCTACACCGTCCGCCGACTCGTCCGCGTATGCCACGACATACGCCCTGCGGCCGTCCACCTCCTTCACCCTTTCGCTCCCGCAGGGTTCGGCGAACCTCCCGAGCCCGTCGATCAGTCCGGTGACAAACAGCTCCGCGAGCAGGTCTATCAAGGCGGAGCCGCAGAGCCCCTTCGGCTTCACGCCCCCTATCACGGAGTACGACGGCTCGAAGCTCGCCGGGTCCACCTTTATCCGGTCTATCGCACCCGGCATAGCCCTCATCCCGAAGCCCACGACGCCGCCTTCGAGCGCCGGGCCTGCCGCGCCCGCGCAGACAAGGAGCCAGTCCCTGTTGCCTATAACTATCTCGGCGTTGGTCCCGACGTCCACGAGCAGTGACACGTCAAGCTTTTCGTGGATGCCCGATACGAGCACCCCGGCGAGGACGTCCCCGCCCACGTAGCTTCCTACATTCGGCAGGACGTAGACAAGCCCCTCCGGGTTTATTGAAAGCCCTATGTCACTCGCCCTGAAGAAATCGAACCGGTTCGCGGCGGGGACGTAGGGCTCGCGGCATATGTTGTAGGGGTCGAGCCCGAGGAACAGGTGGGCCATCGTCGTGTTGCCGGATACTGCCATGCAGTTAATCACTCCGGGCGTTATACCCGCGCGCCCTGCAAGCTCGCCCGCGATGGAGTTGATGCACCCCGCCGCCTCCCGCTGAAGCTCATCCAGTCGGCCCTTGCCAAGACAGTAGTGAATGCGGGTAAGTATGTCCTCCCCGTGTACTACCTGAGGGTTGACCATGGACGTCTCGCCAACGGTATCGCCGGTACTTAAGTCAACCAGTGCTCCAACGACGTTCGTCGTGCCCAGGTCTATGGCGAGGCCGAAGTTCCTGGAAGTCGTATCGCCTGCCTCAATGTTAATCAGGCGCGGCCTCTCCCCCTGTAGCACTGTTGTGGTAACCCTGAAACCGGACGCCCTCAGGACTTCAGGAAGCCTTGCGGCTACGGAAAGTGGCGCATCCATTTCGCACAAACCCATACCCGAAAGCCCGCGCATCACCCTCTCGAGGTCCGCGGACGGGTCCTCAAACGATGGTGGCATAAGCTCCAGAAAATACTTTTTTACAAGCGGGTCCGGCTGTATGTCCAAATAATTGCCGCCTCTCTCAAGATAGCGTTCAACCCGCGTAACCATCCTGCCGGATTCGCAGATTTCCTTGAAAAGAATACATGAAATAGGTTGGAAGTCAATAGAAACATAGACGGTTATCATAGAACTCTTCTTAAATCTCGCCATTGCTCTGAGAGAGTACAGCATTCTTATGAAACAAAACCGCTCACCTTTCATGAGCGATGATGCGCAATGGCCGCTACGGAATAACTTCAATCCTGATTGACAATATGCGCAACGCTTTGATAATGCGGGAATGTAATATTTTGGGGGCGTACAGGCATATTTATTGCATATATTAATTATCGCCTATCATAAAAAGCATCTCCGGGACTTCTAATTTCGAGTCCGCACCAGGCGATAACCGCAGTCATGTAATACAAGCAGCGCCGGTAACATTGTGTCCCGAAGGGTGTGGGATTTCTCGACCATCGTGGCAAGATAGTTTATCGGGAAAATATTCATCTACATCATTGTTGACTAATAGCGTATGGGGCATTTCGCCCAGGCTCTAAAAGGAGGGCTGGAGTGAAACAGAAAATGAGTAGTATGAAAGTCGCATTGGGAGTTGCACTATGCCTGCTGTTGCTTGCGGGCATGGCCTGGTCGAAGACCTTATTCCTTAAACTCAACCTGAGCGGAGACCCCTCGGTCACATTGCTGGGGAGCCGCAGACAGGTATCCAGCCTCGGCTCGGACCAGTTGGTCCAGCAGGGCCGGGCGCTCCTCGCCAGCCACGACATAGTCGGGGCCAACCAGAAGTTCATGGCGGCGGTCGCCGACGACCCGTCGAACCCGGCGGCCAACCTCTACTGCTCCATCACAAGGCTTCTGGCGCTCGTCCAGGACCAGAGCAACGGCCCAGACCCCGCGGCCCTCGACAGCCTCAAGGAGTTCCTGGACGCGCTCGGCGTGCAGGGCAGCCGCGACATATACAACATGACCGCTCACCTCCAGGCCGACGCGTCCGGGCAGGATTATTTTCCGCCCGGCTCGCCATCCCCGGCCAAGTTCTCCGACTACCTGGTCAGCGTGGTAATCCCGCAGATAGACGGGGCCATAGCAAACTTGAACGCGATTACAGACCAGAACTTCACGGCGGCCCTCATGCCGTCCGAGACGACCATGCCTGACGGAATATTGGTTGACCACGGCGACATCGCGCTTTTCAAGGCCGAACTTAACAACGCGAAGGCGGCTATACTAATCTCGGCGGCCTACAACATGGACGTGGACCCCAACGACCTCTACAGCATGAAGAAGGCGATGGGGTACCTGCATATACAGACCGTCCTGGACAGCTGCCCGAACCTTTTAAAACCCGCGAAGCCTGAACTCCTGCCGACCGCAAAGACGGCGCTTCACGCCGCGATTGCCGCGTACCTGGACGGATCCGACTACATCAGGAACACAAGGCCGTCGAACAGGCGGGGCAACCTGGTCACGCTCGATGGGAAAATGGGCAAGGAAGAATCGAAATTCCGCATCACCATCACCGACATAGACGCCGCTCTCGACACACCCGGTTATGTCAGGTACGATACCGGGGCTAGCACAAGGGACGTCAACACAAACCTGCCTAAGTTCTTCGATTCGGCGAACCCGGTAGACATCCGCTCCAAGCTGCCTCAGTTCAACTCCAAAAACAGCATGATAAGCAGCACTCTGCCAGACGCAACGTTCGGCGGGGTAGTTTCAGGCTATATGGTCAACGAAAACGAGCCCGAGGTAGGATTTATTACAGAGACGGGCGGAAGCCAGTTGCTCAGGGTGGGCGTCGTCAAATTAACAACTGGGGACAACAGCGCGCTGGGCTTGACAGTCACGGCAAGTTTCAGTAACGGCGACCCGGCGATGACCCTGTACGACAACGGCACGCACGGCGACGACAGCCCGCACGACGGTTCTTACACCAACTACTGGTCGGCCGTGAACGCGGGCCCTGTAACCATAACCTACACCGCGACGGACGGCACGCTCCCGTCCGCGCACGCGGTGACTACGGGCGCGGTCGTGGACACGCTCTACGACGGGTCTTATATGGACGAGTGCTCCACGGCCATGGATATACCCGCATTGCCTTTTGCGGGCCTCGTGGATGTTTCAACCGCGACGCAGGGGATGAACGACCCGATGCCGAACTGCTGGTGGAACCCGGTCAACAACTCGGTATGGTTCAAGTACACCGCGGCCTCTACCGGTTATATTAAGATCAAGGCATGGACATCTAATAACGACGGGCACAGCCCCTTCTTCGAGCCTTTGCTCGCCACCTACACCGGGTCTTGCGGCGCGCTTACCGAGCTCGACTGCGCGTCCTGGGATGCCTCCATGGGAGATGCGGAAACCAACCATATACCGGTCACTGCCGGTCAGACATACTACTTCTCAGCCGGCTCTAAGTGGGGTGCGCCATCCGGCAGCGAGATGGCCTTCAGCGTGGAGCAGGTATCAGGCGGAACGCCGAGCACGCCGCCGACATACAACTACGTCATCCAGGCCGCAAGCGTGGACTCCGCCGGCAACCTGGGCAACCAGGGCAGCACGAACCCTTCGCTCAGCAAGGATGGACGCTACATTGCATTTATATCGAATGCTACGAACCTCGTGGCGGGCGACAACAACATGATGCAGGACGTTTTCGTGCACGACAGGCAGAACGGCATCACCGAAAGGGTTAGCGTCGCGACCGACGGCTCGGAGTCCGCGGGCGGGATGGACTACGCCGTCTCGATAAGCGCGGACGGGCGGTATGTTGCATTCGACTCGGATGCGTCCAACCTCGTGCCCGGCGACAACAACATGACGGGCGACATCTTCGTACGCGACCGCGTCAACCACACGACCGAGCGTGTCAGCCTGACAAACGACGGGGCCGAGGCCAACGGCTGGAGCAATTCCCCGGCGATAAGCGCGGACGGCAGGTACGTCGCGTTCGTCTCGATGGCATCAAACCTCGGCATGTCGGACGCGATGCAGCACCTGTACGTACGCGACCGGCAGGCTGGTACGACGACCTGCGTGAGCATGCAGAACATCAACCTCATGGCGCCCGCTACGTACTATTTCAGCCCGGACGGCAAATACGTGGTCGTCGAGGTCAACGACCCGATGTACGGCGCGAAGGCATACAGGTACTACATCAAGACCGGACTCTACGAGAAGGTCTCCGACAGACCTATGTACCTGATGGGCATGGGCGGGCTTACCGACTACTGCGACGACCTTGCCTCGCCGATGGTGAGCGACGACGGCCGTTTCAAGGTCAGCTACCACTACGACATGATGTTCCCGCAGAACTCCGGGATAAAGGTGACTGACACGGTCACCGGCGAGGAGACCGTATTAGGCGGAATAACCATTCCTCCCGCAGGCTCCAACAACAGCATTACCATCAGCGCGGACGGCCGCTACATAGGCGTCTGCTCGGACAGCAGCGGCCTCGTGCCGGGCGACAACAACACCATGCCGGATGTGTTCTACGTCGCAAACCCGATATGCGCGGTGTACCCGAAGCTGAACACCTCCGTGACGCCAGCTAACGGCGGCTGGGTGACGGCATCGCCCGAGGCGGTCGGCAACGTCTACACAGCCGGGGCCGTCGTAGGCGTGCATGCGGTGCCCGCGTCAGGCTACAGCTTCACCGGCTGGAGCGGGGACTTAAGCGGCACGACCAACCCGCAGAACGTCACGTTGAGCGGGTACAAGTCCGTAACGGCGAACTTCGCTTACACCGCTGTTGACACGACCCCGCCGGTATCGGGCATAACCAACACTCTCGGCGGACTGAAGCTCCCCTTCTGGATGGGTTCATACCAGATAGCCGGTACGGCATCTGACTCAGGAAAAGGCGTGGCCTCGGTCTACGTCTCGACGGACGGCGGGGCGCACTACTACCCGGCAACGGACACGTCGGACGACGGGTCTTTCTCGACCTGGAAATACGACTGGACTTTTGGGCCGGTTGGCAACTACACGCTCAAGTGCTACGCCGTGGACAAGGCGGGCAACACCGAGGCCGCGGGCCAAGGCGGGATAGACGTGAAGGTCGAGGAGCTCCAGCCCTACGGTACCCTCTGGACCCGGCAGGTCGGCACGCCGATGTATGACATGGCTTATTCGGTGGCTGTAGATGCAAGCGGAAACGTATACACTGCCGGGGCCACCCAGGGCTCGCTCGGCGGAAGCTTCGCTTCGGGGATGGACGACGTATTCCTGACCAAGTCCGACTCCCGCGGCAACGCGCTCTGGACAAGGCAGATAGGGACAAACGGGTGCGACTGGCCCGCCTCGGTCAAGCTGGACCAGGCTGGCAACGCATACGTCGTCGGCTCAACGCAGGGCGACCTGGACGGGAACACCAAGGCATGTCAATGGTGCGGGGACAACGACGTGTTCATCATCAAATACGATACGAATGGCAACAAGCTCTGGTCGCGCCAGTTCGGAAGCACCGATAGCTGGGGCTGGGGCGCGGAAGAGGATGCCTACGGGGCCGCAGTGGACGCCAACGGGGACGTCTACGTCGCGGGCTATACGTACGGCAACCTGGATGGAGACCACAACGGTTATATGATGGGCTCCGACGCTTTTGTTGCCAAGTACGACCCGAACGGCAATGAAATCTGGACACGCCAGTTTGGAGGTACATACAACGATGACGGCGCTCTAAGCGTGGCCGTGAATGATAGCGGCGCGATTTACGTGGCCGGCTTTACGACTGGCACCGTCGGCGGCAACCTGTCGAACGGGATGACCGACGCCTTCATTGCAATGTTCAACCGGGATGGGGATATGCTCTGGTCGCGTCAGGCTGGAACCAATTCTGATGATTGGGCGACGGGAGTGGCGGTCGGCCCGGACGGTGACGTCTATATGACGGGCATTACCTGGGGTTCTCTCGAAGGCATGCCAAACGGGATGATGGATGTCTTCGTCAGCAAATACGACCCTGACGGCATAAAGCTCTGGGACCGCCAGTACGGCTCCGAAGGAAATGACAGCCCGAGCGGCATCGCCACAGACAAAAGCGGCAACATATTCGTGGCCGGTGCTACGGACGGAAACCTTGGCGGCACTAGCCTTGGTATCAACGATATATTCATTACAAAGTTCCTTCCGGACGGGTACAAGGTCGGGACGATGCAGTTCGGTACGCAGTCTAACGAATGGGCGAGCTCGATAACCGCCGATGCAGACAAGAACCTGTACATCGCAGGCGGGACCGACGGCATGCTCGACGGGAACTGGAACGAAGGGATGAACGACGCCTTCGTTATGAAGCTGGCCGACATTCCCGCGCACTGCGGCAACGGCGTCAAAGACGCCGACGAGGAGGGTGTTGACTGCGGAGGCTCCTGCCCGCGCTGCGCGGATACAACGCCCCCGACTTCAACTATAATCAGCCCCGTCAACGGCACGACGCTTGTCAGCAACATGATGATGTCCACGGTATACGGCACCGCGGACGACGGTAGCGGATACGGCGTGCACCACGTCGAGGTTTCCACGGACGGAGGCGCAAGCTGGATGCCGGCAAGCGGGACGACGACCTGGAGTTACACCTTCTGGCCCCCGAACGGCTGCATCGCTATAATGGCAAGGGCTACCGACATCGCGGGCAACACCGAGACCCAGGGTCCATCGGTGACCGTCTCATCCGGCCCGGCGATGATGATGACGCTGACGCCGTCCATCCAGATGTCGTGCAACCTGGGCGACACTGTAACCTGGACCGCGGCCGCATCCGGAGGCTGCGGCAACTACGAGTACAAGTTCTGGCTGAAGTACCCCAACGGGCAGTCGAAGCTCATCCAGGCCTACTCGGCAAGCAACACCCTGCCTTGGAAGCCAACATCGGCTGGCATCTACCAGGTGACATGCTACGTGAGGAACGCGGGCTCGACTTCGTCCTTCGACAGCTTCCTCGGCTCCGGCCCCTATCAGGCGGTAGAGATACCGCTGGTCATACAGTCGGTCACGCCCAACGTCGCGAGCCCGGCCAACTACGGCACAAACGTCACCTGGACGGTTACCGCTCAGGGCGGCGTCGGCTCATACCAGTACCAGTTCTCGAGGCTCGGCCCGGACACCGGCGGCGCATACGTCATTGCTCAGGACTGGGGCGCATTCAGCACGTGGACGTGGAACACCAACCTTGTCGCGGCAGGCAGCAACTACATCCGGGTCAAGGTGAGGAACTCGGACCTTACAGGCACGGCGGTCTACCAGGACAAGCCGTACACTGTGGTAGGCAACACCATAGTGATAAGTTCCATCGCTCCCAGCCCGGCGGGCCACGTGAACATAGGCGGGACGGTCACATGGACCGCGACTGCTACCGGCGGCACCGGCATCTACGAGTACCAGTTCCTGCATTACGGGCCGGACACCGGCGGCGTATATGTCTCCGTACAGCCCTGGGGCTCGTCCAACAAGTGGACATGGAACACCACCGGCTCGGTAACCGGCAACCACTACGTGCAGGTCAAGGTCAGGAACACGAACGGCACGGGCGCGGTAAGCCTGATATCCCCGGTCTACAAAGTCTGCACTCCTTTGACGGTCTCGACCATACTGCCTAGCCCGGCGAGCCCGGCGGGCGTCGGCACGAACGTCACCTGGACCGCCACACCGACCGGCGGTACAGGGACGTACGAGTACCGCTTCCTGCGCTACGGGCCTGACACCGGCGGCGTATACGTGGAAGTACAACCCTGGGGCGCGTCCAAGACCTGGGTATGGAACACCACAGGGGCCGTGACAGGCAACCACTACATACAGGTCAAGGCGAGGAACTCGGACGGCACGGACGCCACCTCCAAGATCTCGGCCATGTTCACTCTCCAGAGCGCCGCGCCGCCCATCGTGATCAATTCCATCCTGCCCGGCACCGCAAGCCCTGTAAACGCGGGAGCTTCTGTAATATGGACCGCGGACGCCACGGGAGGTACGGCACCGCTGCAGTACCAGTTCCTCAGGAACGGGCCCGATACCGGCGGCGCATACTCTGTCGTCAAGGACTGGAGCTCTGCGGTTTCATGGACATGGGACACGACTGGCGCGGCCGGGACACACTATGTCATGGTCAAGGTCAGAAATGCAAACGGCACCGGCGTGGTCTCCAAATACTCGTCCGGTTTCGTCGTCAAATAATGCTTGCAGGCCATTGCTGAGCACACAAAGCCCGGGCCGCCACAATAGGCCCGGGCTTTTTTTACCTGCACTCCGCCCTTGACTTGCCGACAACGGTTGTATTATATTGCCCCCATGGATATCTACCCGGGCAAGGCCGACAAGCTTCTGGCGGAGACTAAATCGCCGCTGCATGATATAAGGGTATGGGAGAAGCTTAACGGTTTCCGGTACCTCACTTTGAACGGCGTCCAGCAGGGGGGAAACCTGCCCGGCAGGCCGGAAAAACTCGTGCTGCCTTATTTCCGATGCTCCACCGCAGCGCTCGCCTTCCTCGACGCGCCCCGGGACTACCTCTTCATAGGGCTCGGCATGGGCGCGGTGCCGATGTACTTCAACACTATACAGCCTGACTCCTATGTGGACGCGGTCGAGATAGACCCTATGGTAGTGGATGCCGCTAAGTACTGGTTCGGCCTCGTCGAGGACGAGAGGCTGAAGGTCACGGCAGGTGACGGGCGCGAGTTCGTGCGCACGACGGGCAGGAAGTACGACGCGGTGTTTCTCGACGCATACAGAGACCTCTCGGTGCCATCGCACCTGACTACTGTGGAGTTCCTCGAAGAGGTCAAGGGCATATTAAAACCAGGCGGGGTCGTGGTGTCCAACCTCTGGGGTTCGGTGGTCAACCCGCTTTTCAACTCATGCGTCCGCGGCCTTCAGGTCACGTTCCCCGAAGTTTACCAGTTCAGGTCGTACACATACAACTTCATCTTCGTAGCGGATACCAAAGAAGGCGAGATAATGCCCGGCGATCTGTTGTCCAGGGCCAAAGGGGCCATGTCGAGGATGACGCTCGGGTTCGACCTGGTCGAGCTTATAAGGAGGCAGTACACCTGCGCGACCAGCCACGATTTCCCCGCCGAGCCTCTCCACGACAAGTAGCGTCAGCCCTTGTTGACGATTACAATGCCGGACGCGACCATCGCCATACCGAGGACAATATTCAGGTCCAGCTGCTCGCCAAGTACAAGCCAGCCTGAGCAGACGCCGAGCACTGGCAGCGAAAACGTGAATACCGAGACCTTTCCCACCTCGCCCAACTGAAGCGCCCTGAACCAGGCGAAAAACGGTATCGAAGTCGCGAATACCACCATGTATGCGAGAATCAGCAAACCCGTAGTGTCCACGCGTGAGAGCACGTCTCCCTCTACCATGCGCCCGTATACAAGAAGCGGCAACGCGCCCGCGGCCATCTGCACGGCCGTCACGGTAAGCGCGTCCCTCCGCTCCATTATCCTCTTGGCGACGATATTCGAGACCGCCCACGAGAAGGCCGAGAGCATCAACACCATTATGCCTTTCTCGTATCCCGGCGAACCCAGGGCGTGCTTGTATGACGTAAGCACGACGCCCCCGAAACCAATGGCCGCCCCGGCCAGCCTGAGCCATGTTATCCTGGACGCCTTGAAGAATAGCGGCGCGAGTAGTATTACGAAAAAGGGCTGGGTGTTGATGAATATCGCGGAGACGCCCGCATCCGTGAGGTCGACGCCCGTAAAGAACAGCGCGTTCTGGACCCCTGTCTGGACAAACCCGAACGCGGCGAGTATCAGGAAGTCCCGGAGCGTCAGCTTCATCCTGCCGAGCGCGATGGCTATAACGCAGAGTATCACCCCGCTCGACAGGAAGCGCACCCCGGCGAAGGTCAGGGGACGCATGCCGTGGTTCAGCCCTGAGCGTATGGCTACATATACCGTGCCCCATATCAGGCAGGCGACGACTGCGTATATTACGGCTTTTTTGTTGTTGTCCATAAGTATTAACTGGCTCTGGCGGTGTTATTTCAGGGTCAAATTCTGCAGCCGGAAGATTGCGGAGTTGACCAAGGGCAGGCGACAGCTTGCCCGAGGTTTACTCCGAAACTGACCGGCAAATATTTTGGCCCGAAAATAACACCACCAGAGCCCAACAGTCAAGCCAAATAGATATTGTTGACAATTATACCCCTGTTGCGTTAGGATTTCCCTCATGGAAACTCTCAAAGGCAAATCGGCGGTAATCACCGGCGCGAGCCGGGGCATCGGCAGGGCGGTCGCGACAGCGCTCGCGAAGGAGGGCATGGACCTCTGCCTCGCGGCACGCGGCAAGGAAGAGCTTCAGGCGCTGGCCCGTGAGCTGTCCAAAGCACACGGCGTGAAAGTGCATGCGGTCGTCTGCGACGTATCGAAACAGAAGGACCTCGAAAGGCTCGCGGCTGCCGCGGTAAAAAAGCTCGGCCGCGTCCACGCGCTGATTAACAACGCAGGCATATCGAGCCAGTACCCGTTCCACAAACAGCCCATAGATGACATACCGAGGCTGATGCAGACAAACTTCTTCGGCTACGTGATGCTCACCCGCCTGCTCATCAACCACATGGTGGAAAACGGCGGCGGGAGCATAGTCAACATGGTGTCCGGCTCCACGCTCGTCGACCCGCCGCCCAGGACGTTCATCGTCTACAGCTCGCTCAAGTGGGCGCTCAGGGCGTTCACGAAGGGGCTTTTCTGGGAGATGCGCGACTTAGGGATCAAGGTCACGTCCATCCTGCCCGGCGTGACTGACACGTCCCTCACGGGCGGGCTCGACCCGAAGACCATCGAGCCGTCGCGCCTTATGACCACCGAGGCCATCGAGAAGGCCGTGGTGTTCGCCCTGACCGTCCCTGCTAACGTCTGCCCGTTAGAGATATCCGTCATCAACCAGCAGACGCCGTGGAAGATGCCGGTGATACCTTACAGGCAAGACCACCCGAAATAGGGCTCTTTGTCGCCTCGTGAAATACCCGATAACAGGAAACCCATCAACATTACCTCCGCTATCACAGCCATCACTCTTCCCGCCCTGTTCCTCATTTATCTCACACGATAATTAATAGTAACGCGAACTATCAGTAATCAGGTTTGGATAACACTATTCACCCCTAAGTATTTTGCAATCTACGTGCCAAAAAACCGTATAATTATTGACTGTATTATCAATAGGTTATATGTTTGCAACAATGCATCTCCCGGCCATATTAGGGCGTTCCCGCGCATACTGCTCGTTTCCCCTCTACAAACGCCCCGCCACATAAAGGTTTTTCTTGACACCGCCAACTCAGGAGAGTATAATTCCCATCCTTGCCAAACATTAAAGGCTTAAGCTTTAACACTATCAAACAGAAGGAGAGGGGCTTTCCCGGATAGTCGCGGGGAGGCTTTTTTATTGCGATGAGTAAAAAACAAGAGATACGGAACATAGCGATAATCGCCCACGTCGACCACGGCAAGACCACGCTCGTCGACGCGATGCTCTGGCAGAGCGGCACGTTCAGGAACAACCAGTCAGTCGCCGAGCGCGTCATGGACAGCATGGACCTGGAGCGCGAGAAGGGCATCACGATAATGGCGAAGAACACCGCCATACATTTTAACGGCGTCAAGATAAACATCGTGGACACTCCGGGCCACACCGACTTCGGCGGCGAGGTCGAGCGCACGCTCAAGATGGTCGACGGGGTGATGCTCCTGGTTGACGCGTCAGAAGGGCCGCTCCCGCAGACACGCTTCGTCCTCAAGAAGGCGCTGGAGGAAAAACTCCTGCCGATACTCGTCATAAACAAGATTGACCGGCCCGACTCGCGCATCAGCGAGGTGCTGGACGAGGTATACGACCTCTTCATAGACCTGGACGCGGACGAGTCCCAGTTGGACTTCCCGGTGCTCTACACTAATGCGAAGCTCGGTATTGCGAAGCGCGAACTCGATGACGACAGCAAGGATTTACGGCCTCTGTTCGAGGAGATACTGAGGACCATACCGCCTCCCGCGTGTGATACGGAAGGCCCGCTCCAGATACTCATAACCTCGCTGGACTACTCCGACTACGTAGGCAGGCTCGGCATAGGCCGTGTGTTTTCCGGCACGGTCAAGAAGGGCCAGACGGTATCGCTCTGCAAGGTCGACGGGACAATCACAAAGGGTAAGGTCGCCATCCTCTACACCTACGACGGCCTGGCGAAGACCGAGACCGAAGAGGCGCACGCGGGCGACATAATCGCCTTCGCGGGCCTTGAGGACTTCACGATAGGCGAGACCGTGGCGGACGTCGAAAACCCCGTGGCCCTGCCTCCGATACACGTCGAGGAGCCGACGCTCTCGATGAACTTCTCGGTGAACGCCTCTCCGTTCGCGGGCCGGGAGGGGAAGTTCGTCACGAGCAGGAACATCAAGGAGCGCCTAGAGAAAGAGGTACTCTACAACGTCAGCATAAAGGTGGCGCCCACCGAGACCGCGGACACATTCAAGGTCTCGGGCCGCGGCGAACTCCAGCTTGCGATACTCATAGAGCAGATGCGGCGCGAGGGCTTCGAGCTCGCGGTATCGCGTCCGGAGATTATAGAGAAGGTTATAGACGGCGTGCGCTCCGAGCCTTACGAGCTTCTGCTCGTTGACTGCCCGGAGGAGCATATCGGCGTCGTGACGCAGAAGCTAGGCACCAGGCGGGGCCGGATGACAAAGATGGTCAACCACGGCACGGGACGCGTGCGGCTCGAGTTCGAGATGCCTTCGCGCGGGCTTATAGGCTTCCGCTCCGAGTTCATGACGGACACGCGCGGCACGGGGCTTCTTAATACGCTCTTCCTGGGCTACAGGCCGTACTCGGGCGAGATACACGGCCGCTCGACCGGCGCGCTCGTATCCGACCGGCGCGGCAAGTCCACCGCCTACGCAATATTCCACCTCCAGCCGAGGGGCGAGATTTTCATAGACCCCACCACCGAGGTCTACGAGGGCATGGTCATAGGCGAGAACGCCCGCGAGGAGGACATGGGCATCAACGTCACGAAGGAGAAGAAGCTCTCTAATATGCGCTCCTCCGGCGCGGACGAGGCCCTCCGCATAATACCCGCGAGGAAGATGAGCCTGGAGCAGTCGCTCGAGTTCATACGCGAGGACGAGCTTGTCGAGGTCACCCCGGTCTCGATAAGGCTCAGGAAAAAGAAGCTCGATAAGAAGATACTGGCGCGGTTTTAGGCTTGACAACCCAAAATGCGGGTAGTAAACTAAACCGTTTTTGGGGTTTGGCTTTAGAGTTTTTTGACAACAGACTACCCGTAAGGAGCCCTGCCACCATAATTGCCGAGGCAGGGAAGGCATGGAAACAGAGAGCTTTCTTCTGCCTGCGGCGGTATTCCTGGCTGGAGTCGTCGCGTCCGGGCTTTTGCCCCGCAGGCATTCACCTGCTTGCTATATACTCTACGCCGCCGGGGCGTTCGTCTTCGGGGCCCAGGCCCTGCAGGGGCTTATCCACCCCGCCGCCCAGTCGGCTTACTTCCAGGTATCGCACCTCCTGACTTTCGGTTTCACCACCACGGGCCTGTCATATTACTTCTGCCTTGCACTCTCCGTGCTCGGGGCCGCCGTATCCATATATTCCATAGGCTACTCCGCAAACGCCAGCAGCCCAAAGCTACAGGCCATGCTCTACGGCCTCTTTCTGCTGAGCATGTACGCGGTATTCCTCTCCGCCGACATACTGACCTTCCTCGTATGCTGGGAGACGATGTCCGTCGTCTCGTACTTCCTCGTCACATCCGACATAGAAAAAGACGAGTCCAAGAACGCGGGCCTTCTGTACGCGACCATGACGCACGTCGGGACGGCGTTCATCATCGCGGCCTTCATGGTCCTTTACGCGTACACAGGCTCGCTCGACTTCGCATCGATAAAACAGGCGCTCCCCTCCTCTGGCGCGCCGGTGGACGTCGTGTTCGTTCTCGCGCTGATAGGTTTCGGCACGAAGGCGGGCATTGTGCCGCTACATACCTGGCTCCCCAGGGCGCACCCGGCCGCACCGTCGAACATTTCCGCGCTCATGTCCGGCGTGATGATAAAGGCCGGGGTCTACGGCATCGTGTTTGTCGTGGTGGACATACTCGGAGGCGGCGCTCCGTGGTGGGGTATAGTTGTGCTTGTGGTCGGCGGTGTGTCATCCGTCCTCGGCGTGATGTACGCGCTGATGGAGAACGACATGAAGAGGCTTCTCGCCTACTCGAGCATCGAGAACGTCGGCATAATACTTTTAGGCGTTGGCGCGTCCATGCTGTTTTACTCGAACGGCCTCGTGTCGCTCTCCGGCTTCGCTCTCGCCGCGGCCCTCTACCATATAATGAACCATGCGGCCTTCAAGGGCCTTCTTTTCCTCGGCGCGGGCTCGGTGCTCCACTCGACGCATACCAAGGACATGGAGCAGATGGGCGGGCTCATCAAGAAGATGCCCTGGACGGGCCTTTTCTTCCTGGTAGGCTCGCTCGCCATATGCGCCCTGCCGCCCTTCAACGGCTTCATCAGCGAGTGGCTCACGTTCCAGTCCCTCATACTCGGCATAAAGACGTCCTCGATGCTGTCGAAGGCCCTGATGCTCATGGGCGGCTCCGCGCTGGCCCTTACCGGGGCACTTGCGGCAGCATGCTTCGTCAAGGCGTTCGGGATATCATTCCTCGGCCAACCGAGGGGCGATGCCGCAGTCCACGCCAAAGAGGCTTCCCCCAGCATGCTGACGGGCATGGCCGCGCTTTCGCTTCTCTGCCTCTGTCTCGGCATATTCCCCGGATACCTGCTCGCCATCATCGGCAGCATACCGGTCGGCGGCCTTCCGTCGCTCGGCCAGGTCGGCGACGGGGCGTTCATAACCGCGGGCGACGGGTTCGCGAGCCTGTCGGCACCCGTGCTATTCTTCTTCATGGTCTCACTCGGCGCGGCGGCCTACCTTGCGGTCGGAATTGCTACGAGAAAACGAAAGGCCACTTGCGCGGACTCCTGGGACTGCGGGATAAGACGGCTAACCCCACGGATGCAGTATACAGCGACGGCATTCACCAAGCCGCTCAGGATAATCTTCAAGAACATATACATGCCCAGGAAGGACATAAAAATAAGCTACATAATAAAGCCGTTCTTCGCAAGGGAGATAGTCTACGGCTCGGACATAACGCCGGTCTTCGAGTCGTACCTGTACCGGCCGTTCAGCAGGGCCCTGCATGCGACGGCGCACAGGATAAGGAGGCTCCAGTCCGGCAGCCTCCACCTGTACCTGGGCTACATACTCGTGACGCTCGTAACGCTACTGCTCGTGTGGGGATAGTATGGCGGACCTCCAGTTCATAATACTGCTTGCCTTAGCGCCGCTCGTGCAGGGGATAATAAGGAAGCTCAAGGCAGGGGCGCAGGGCAGGGTCGGGCCGGGAATTATACAGCCGTATTACGACATCCTTAGGCTATTCAGGAAGGACATGGTCATATCCGGCACGGCCTCATGGATATTCCATGCCGCGCCTTACGTCGTATTCGTGTCGGTCGTCGCGGCCTCGGCCATGACTCCGGTTATAACCGTTGACGGCGGAGTGTTCAGGGTCGGCGGCGTCATAGCCGTCATATACACGCTCGCATTGGGGCGTTTCTTCATGGCGCTCGCGGGGCTCGACACCGGCACGGCCTTCGGCGGCGAGGGTTCAAGCCGGGAGATGACCGTCGGCATACTGGTCGAGCCTATGATGATGCTCGCAATATTCACAGCCGCGATATCCACCGGCTCGACGAACATTTCGGCGATAGCACGCTCCGGCAGCATATTCTATTCCCCATCGCACGTCCTCGCGTTCGCGGCGTTCTTCGTCGCCGTGATATCCGAGACGGGCAGGGTACCGGTGGACAACCCGGACACGCACCTTGAGCTCACCATGATACACGAAGGCATGGTCCTCGAATACTCCGGCCGATACCTGGCGCTGATGGAATGGGCGCACTGCATCAAACAGATGCTCCTCTTCACCCTCGCGTTCGACCTGTTTTTCCCGTACGGCATAGCCGGTGGCTCCGGCGGCACGGGCGTCGTCGAGGCCTGCGGATACTACGCCGTCAAGCTTCTCGTCATGTCCGGCCTTGTCGCGTTTACCGAGTCGTCGAGGGCGAAGATGCGCTTCTTCCAGCTCCCGTCGCTCCTCGGAGGCGCGTTCGTGCTCTCCGCGCTGTCCATAATTACCTACATAATGATGAGGGGATGACATGACCAAGCAATGGGTGGCCGTATACTCCATCACCGACTTCATTTCCGTCTGTATGCTACTCTCTGTGGTGGCGCTCAACTCTGTCAGAAGGATAGAGACCTGCCTGAGGGCGTACACGCTCAATTCATTGCTTCTTGCGCTCCTGATGGGCGTCAGCGCGTTCTACCTGAACGTGGCGCACCTGTACATCGCCGCGATAGTGACCCTCGCCACCAAGGGCCTTGTCATCCCCCACCTCCTCAGAAAAGTTGTAAAATCGCTCAAGGTCACGCGCGAGGTGGAGCCATACATCAATACCCCGCTCTCGCTCGTGATATCATCCATCCTGGTCGTGGTCGTGTACTCTTCCCTGTCGAAGGGCATATTCATAGAGGGGTTCGCCGAGAACACGCTCAAGGTCTCGGTCTCGATAATACTTATCAGCCTTTTCATAATGATGTCGAGGAAAAAGGCAATAACGCAGGTCATCGGACTGCTGATGATGGAGAACGGGCTTTTCCTGGCCGGGTTCTCGCTGACCTACGGCATGCCGACCGTGATAGAACTCGGCGTGCTTTTCGACATGCTGATGGGCGTCATCATACTCGGCGTTTTCCTGAGCCAGATTAAAAAGGCGTTTGTCTCGGTTGACCTGGACAAGCTCACTACCCTGAAGGGCTGACGATGTTCCTTATTGCCGCCATACCGCTCTTAGTGGCTATACTTTGCCTTCTGGTGAAGGATAGGCCGGCCTACGAGTACCTCACCCTCGCAGGGACTGCGCTCGCGGGTGGGTTCTCTCTCTACCTGGCCTGGACCGTCATCGAGGGCGTCCCGGCATTTACCGCCGGGCATATATTCCAGATAGACGCGCTCTCGTCTTACATGCTCGTAGTGATAACGTTACTCTCATTCGCGGTCTCGGCCTACTCCATCGGATACATGCGTCACGAGCTTGAGCACGGCGAGGTAGACGCCAAAACGCACAGGTACTACTACGCCCTCATAAACCTGTTCGTATTTACGATGGTGATAGTCCCGATGGCGAACAACCTCGCCGTGTTGTGGATGGCGGTCGAGGGCACGACGCTCGTCTCGGCCCTGCTGGTCGGGCTTTACAGGAAGCGTGAGTCCATAGAGGCCGCGTGGAAATACATAATGCTCTGCACGGTCGGCATCACCTTCGCGCTTCTCGGCACGTTTATAATCTACTATGCGTCCGCGGGCACGGCGGGCGAAGGGACGCTCGAGTGGACCGCCCTCAATGCCGCCGCCCGGCAGATGAACCCGGCGACGGTCAAGCTCGCGTTCATCCTCATAATCGTCGGATACGGCACCAAGGCGGGTCTTGCGCCGGTGCACAACTGGCTGCCGGACGCGCACAGCGAGGCCCCGACTCCCATCAGCGCCCTGCTGTCGGGTATACTGCTTAACTGCGCCTTCTACGGCATAATGCGTTTCGCGGTGATAACGGACAAGACGTGCGGCCACCAGTTCGTCCAAAACATCATGTTCACCTTCGGCATAGCCTCGGTCGTCATGGCGTCCATATTTATACTCATCCAGGGCAATACCAAGAGGCTCCTTGCGTACAGCAGCATAGAGCACATGGGGATAATCACCCTGTCCTTCGGGACCGGCGGCGCCTACGGCCTGTACGCGTCTTTGCTGCACATACTGAACCATGCCTTCGGGAAGCCGCTAATGTTCTTCGTCACCGGACACATACGCGCCATGCACGGCAGCGTGGAGGTAGGCGGCGTGAAGGGCGTGCTGAAGACCGCACCGTTTGTCGGGGTACTCGGGTTCATAGGTGTGCTGGCGCTCACCGGGATGCCGCCGTTCAGCCTCTTCTTGAGCGAGTTCCTGATGCTTCGCGGGCTAGCGGAAGGCGGACACTGGTACATCATATTCGTATTCCTCGCCGCGAGCGGGGTGGTCTTCTACGGGTTCATGCGGGCGTTCGGGGGTATGTTCTTCGGCGTCCCGCCTGCCGACGTCAGGAAGCCCGTGCAGTCCCGGCTCTCTGGGGCGGTGCTCTTCTGCCTCGGTGCCGGGCTTCTCGTGTTCGGCCTTTACATACCAGACGCACTGGACAGGCTAATAACCATGTCCGTCGGCGTGGTCGGAGGTTGACGGTGCCGCCCTATAACGAAAAATACATAGAGGTCAAGCCGGACGAGATCGCGTCCAGGTCCGCAATGCTCTTCAGGCAGAAGCAGTCGCTCCGCACCATGTTCGCAAGCGACGAGCGGGAGCTTGACGGAGCGTTCAGGGTCTACGCGGTCTTCTCGCCCTCCAACATCGACTCAATCACCATCCTCTCCATGGCCGTCAAAGACGATGGGGACGGGTACTCCTATCCATCCATCACGCCCCATGTCCCGGCGGCGCACTGGTACGAGCGTGAGATACGCGACATGTTCGGGATAATTCCAGTCGGACACCCGGACGACAGGCGGCTCATCCTGCACGGCATGTACGGGAAGGACGTACACCCCCTGAGGCGGGACGTGTCCGTGGAAGACATAAAAAAAGCGACCGACATCACTCGTGAGGACGACTACGAATACATGCAGGTAAAGGGCGAGGGCGTATATGAGATACCCGTAGGCCCGGTACACGCGGGGATAATCGAGCCGGGCCATTTCAGGTTCAGCGCGGTCGGCGAGACCATCTACTACCTGGACCCCCGTCTTTTCTACAAGCACAGGGGGATAGAAAAACTGTTCGAGAACATGGGTTTTGTCAGGGGCGTTGAGCTTGCAGAACGCGTATCCGGCGTCTCGTCTTTCTCGCATTCCACGGCATACTGCCTCGCCGTGGAGCGGATGGCCGGGGTCGAATTGTCGGCAAAGGCAAATGCGGCAAGGACGCTACTGCTCGAACTGGAAAGGCTTTACAACCATATCGGCGATATCGGCAACATGTGCGCCGGCACCGGCTTTGCTGTAGGCTATGCAAAGGGCGCGGTGCTGAAAGAGACGCTCATGGCGCTTAACAAAAGGATAACCGGGAGCCGGTATCTGCGCGGTGTTAACGTCCTCGGCGGAGTGCGTGTAGACGTCATAGAATCGGCCGACGACATATTAAAGACGCTCGACTCTGTCAAGTCAGGGTACAAGTCTCTGATGGCGTTTCTGCTTGACTCCACCTCGCACGTCGAGCGGCTGGAAGACACCGGCATACTGGCAAAAGACATAGCCTGGAACCTCGGGGCGACCGGGATCGCGGCACGCGCGTCGGGCATCGGCGACGACGTGAGGCGCGCCCACCCGCACCTCCGCTACCCCTCGCTCGTCTTCGAGACGCATACCCGCTCCAAGGGCGACGTTTACTCAAGGATGATGGTCAGGGCAGACGAGATAGAGTGCTCGCTCTCTATTATAGAGTCCATACTAGAAAGGCCTTACGGGGGTGCGCTTTCCGTACCCGTCACTGCCTTTCCGGCGGGCGGCTGCGCGCTCGGATATACCGAGGGGCCTCGCGGTTCGATATTCTACTGGGTTAAGGCGGACGCGAAAGGCGGCCCGCTCAGGGTGAAGGGCAGGTCGGCGTCGTTTTGCAACTGGCCGGTGATGCCGTTCGCGGTGCACGGCAACATCGTGCCCGACTTCCCCCTTGTGAACAAGAGTTTCAACCTGTCTTATTCCGGATGCGACCTGTAGGTGACTATGTTCAGGGAAATATTTAATAACATACTTGGCAAGAAACCCGCCATCCCGGGCGAGGAACTGACCCGGATTGCCGGGAAGGCCGAAACCTTCGAGTATTGCGGAGAGAGGCTCCACGCGATTTTCGGCCGCTCTGTAAGGATACGGCAGGTGGACGCTGGCTCGTGCAACGCCTGCGAGTGGGAGTGCACCGCGCTCGGCAACCCCATATACGACGTGCAGCGCTTCGGCGTGGACTTTGTCGCGTCGCCGAGGCACGCCGACATCCTGCTTGTCACCGGTCCGGTATCGCTCGGCATGGCCGAGGCGCTCAAGAAGACGTACATTGCGACGCCCGAGCCCAAAATAGTCATTGCATGCGGCGACTGCGCGCGAGACGGCGGAATATTCAAGGGCGCATACGGCTCGATGGACGGGGTCGGGAGCGTAGTGCCAGTCGCGGGTTACATACCCGGATGCCCGCCCGACCCGGCCACGATACTTAAAGGGATAATGGAAATAACGGCCTCGCTGATGGACGGGGCCGCGAAGAAAAGTTAGGGCCAAAACCACGGATCCTTTATAGTAAAAAAATCCCCGGCATGGCACTCCCTGCTCCCACAAATTACCTGCCTTTTTTGGGGAGGGGGCAGGTCTGGTGGCGGTGGGCACAAGGGTTGCACGGCCGGGGATGCCTGTTTTAATCTTTATGCGGCCTTTATCTTCTCCCTCAGGTCTTCGATCCTTTCCCTGCCTTCGCCCTGGACTTCGACTTCGGTTATCTTGTCGTACGGTATCCTCATGCCTGTCAGGAACGCCTCCACTCCAAGCCGGTCATTGCCCTCTATAACGGAATACATGATGCCTTCCCGCAGGTTGGCGAAGGTGTGCAGGACCTTTATATTCTGCTTCAGCGTCCTGTGCATGTTTCGTATCAGGTCGACTTCGAGGTCGGATACGACCTGGTGTTCGCAGATAAACCTTTTTGACGGCAAACCCTTTTCCATACTGCCCTCCTGTATTACTATCGATGTGAAAATGCCCGCCCGGATGCGCGGGAAACCTTGTCTTAAATATAGCTCCGGGGGAGTATTTGTCAAGCCGGGCAGGAAGTAGTTTCCAGGTCAGCGGGTCAGCCTGAGCATGCGGTCGCGGAGAGGGTTGCCGGTCATGGACTCTCCACGACCTTATGAGGCCCGATAACCCTGAGCCGGATGCCGCCCTCGATTTTCTCGAAGGTAAACCGATGGTTCATGTCTATGGAGGCTTCCCATATGTTGCCGGTGCCTTTTATCTTCTTTATGCGAAGCGACGGGTGTCTGAGGTTTGATGATATCAACAGCCGCATCTTCTCTTCGAAGCGTTTGCGGACTTCGGGGGTGGTTTTACGGTAGGCGTTTTCGAACCGCGGAGTGAGCTCGACTATCACTTTTTGTTCAGTTCCTTGAACAGCGCGTCCACGTCCTTGAACTTCTTGACCTTGCCCTTCTTTATGTCCTCCTGGACCTTCTTCTCCTCGGCCTGCCACTCCTTGCTCCAGAACCATGCCTGGCTTCGGTCTATCGTCTCCTGCGGCTTTATGAGGATGCCGTCAGGCGTGACCTCGAAGTCAACGATGTCGCCCACCTTTATGTGCGCCTTCTTGCGGACGGATGCGGGTATAGTCACCTGGAAGCTTCTCTGTATCTTGTGCAGGGTTGACATACAAATCTCCTGAATTACATATTTACGAAATTACAATAACAGTATAACCAGTAAATATGCACAATGTCAATATTAAATTATCCCAGCAGCGCCTCCAGCGCATCCTCGACCCGCTCGACGCCGATTAGCTGTATTCCCTTCATCTTCGGCAGCTTTTTTAAATTAGCCTTCGGCATGATGCACCGGTCAAATCCCAGCTTCGCGGCCTCGCGTGCCCGCATCTCCGCGTTGGCTATCGCGCGTATCTCGCCGCCCAGGCCGACCTCGCCCATCACGACGGTGCGGTACGGGATGGGCATGTCCTTGAACGCGGATGCGACGGCGGAGATTAGACCCAGGTCAACCGACGGCTCCTCGACCTTCAGCCCGCCGACGACGTTCACGTACACGTCCTGGCCCATCAGGTGCAGTCCGACGCGTTTTTCGAGCACAGCAAGAAGCAGGGTGAAGCGTCCGTAATCGACCCCTATCGCAGTGCGCCTGGGGTTGCCGAAGCTGGTCGGGGTGACGAGCGCCTGAAGTTCGGCCATGATGGGGCGCGTCCCCTCGACGGTCGAGACGACGACCGAGCCGGTCACGTCCATCTGCCGCTCGGCGAGGAATATCTCGGACGGGTTGCTGACCTCGCGTAGCCCTGCCCCCTTCATCTCGAATACGCCTATCTCGTTGGTCGAGCCGTACCGGTTCTTGACCGCGCGCAGTATCCTGAACGCGTGGCCGCGGTCGCCCTCGAAGTAGAGCACGGTGTCCACCATATGTTCGAGCACTCGCGGCCCGGCGATCGAGCCGTCCTTCGTCACGTGCCCCACGATGAATACCGGCGTGCCGGTCTTCTTCGCGTAGACGACTAACTGGCCCGCGCCCTCCCGCACCTGCGATATGCTGCCCGGCGCGGACGATATGGTCGGGGTGTAGAGCGTCTGGATGGAGTCCACGACCATCGCGTCTGGTTTGACCTCGGACGCGTGAAGCAGTATGTTCTCGAGCGAGTTCTCCGCCAGCACGAGTAGCCCGCTGGAGGACGCGCCGAGCCGCTCGCCTCTGAGCTTTATCTGGCGCGCCGACTCCTCGCCGGATATGTAGAGCACGCGCCCGCCGCGCCTTGCGAGTTCCTCCATCGCCTGTAGCATGAGCGTAGACTTGCCGATGCCGGGGTCGCCGCCCACCAGGACGACCGAGCCGCGCACTATACCGCCGCCCAGCACCCGGTCGAGCTCGCCTATGCCGACGGACGAGCGGTGTTCGCCCTCGCCCGCGATGTCGCCGATTGGAGTCGGCCTCGCGGTAGCGCTGTCTATGTACGAGGCCGCGACGCCCCTCTCCGGGACGTTTCGCTCCTCGACCATCGTGTTCCAGCCGCCGCAGTCCGGGCATTTCCCGAGCCACTTGGGCGACTGCGAGCCGCAGACCTGACAGGCGAAGTATGTTTTCTCTTTAGCCATTACTCCCCATCCTTCTCATCCAGATGAAACCTGTGCAGGAACCGGTGGTATATCGGCGCGAACAGCACGCCCACGAACGTCAGGAAAGCCACGCCGGAAAATATCGCATATATCCCCGCGAACAGTTTTCCCGCAGGAGTATCGAGATGGTCTACCGGCCCCATCCCTGTAAGTATCATGGATGCGTTCAGGAACGAGTCGAGCCACGAAAGCGTCCCGAACACATGGTAGCCAACCATCCCCATGCCGAGCGAGACGGCGAGTATCAGCGCCGAGAACCCGGCATACCGCACCTGACGCGCGGCGAACTCACGCCTCGTGAGCAGGGGGTCCTTCCTGTGCTCCATGCGCCGCTTCTTCAATATATATACTCCCTCGGCACCCGTGCGGATACGCCGCAGAGCACCTCGTACGATATCGTATCGAGCAGTCCCGCGACCTCTTCGGCGGTGATGGACTCGTTACCCTGACGGCCTATTATTACCGCCTCGTCGCCAACCTTGACCTCGTCGAGTTCGGTCACATCAACCATAGTCAGGTCCATGCAGACCCGGCCCAGCACGGGACACCTGCGGCCGCCTATCAGCACCGAGCCCTTGTTCGACAGCCCACGGTCGAACCCGTCGGCGTACCCGACCGGGAGTGTGGCGACGATGCTCGGCCTGTGCGTGACGAACGTGCGCCCGTAGCTCACCGGCCTGCCCTTCTCCATCGCTTTCAGGTGCATCACCTTCGTCCTGAAGGACATCACGGGCATAAGGTCCAGCGTCGTCCTCATCCGCTCCTCCGGGTAACAGCCGTAGAGCATTATACCCGGCCTGACCATGTTGAATAACGCGGGCGAGAAGTCTATTATCGCCGCGCTGCCAGCGGCATGGACGAGCGGGAATGCGATGCCCGCCTCTTCCAGGTTCTGCATTACCCACCGGAACCTGCCGACCTGATACTCGGCGAACGAGCTGTCGGCACCGCCCACGTCTGACAGGTGCGTCATTATCCCCTCGCAGGAAAGACCCGGCAGACGGCCAACCTTCGTGATAAACCCGGCCGCGTCTTCCGGCTGCATGCCCAGCCTGCCCATCCCGGTATCCACCTTGAAATGCACGGGCAGTGTCTTGCCGGACTTTACAGCGGCCTCCGAGAACGCCTCCGCCTGCGCCGTGGTGAACACGGTCGGCGTCAGGTCAAGGTCGAGCAAATCCTGCGCCTGCCTCTCGAACACGCCGCCCAGGACAAGGATGGGGCTCATTATGCCCGCCTCGCGGAGCTTCGCGCCCTCCTCGACCAGGGCCACGCCGAACATCTCCACGCCGCGCGCCTCGAGCCGTCTGGCGACCTCTGCCGCCCCGTGCCCGTACGCGTCGGCCTTCACCACGGCCATGACCTTCCTGCCGCCCGCCTTCGCGCGCACCTCGCCCAGGTTGTGGTCGAGCGCCTTCAAGTCTATGTATGCCGCCGTCGGACGTCCTCCGGACATCGTTTCTCCTTGTGTTTTCGTTATGAAGCTTAAATCTATCGCAATACGCCCCTCAAGGCAAGCGAATTTATAGCTAACTGTTGTCATTCTGAGCAACGCGAAGAATCTCAAGCATTTAACTACGCGATTCTTCGGCTCCGCCTCAGAGCGACAGCTACGAGCAGCGGTAATTTGGATTGACTTTGCGCCCGCCCCCCTATATCATGTAAGAGATGGAAAAAGCAGGATTTACCACCACCGTCCCGGTCGAGGTCATCCTGGCCGCGGGCAGGGTCCCAGTCGACCTGAACAATGTCTTCATCGGCGCCGCCGACCCGGCCGGGATGGTCGAGCAGGCCGAGACCGAGGGGCTTCCCAGGACCACCTGCGGCTGGATTAAAGGGCTGTACGTAGCGGCGCGCGATGCTGGCATTAACGAAATCGTGGCCGTGACCCAGGGCGACTGCAGCAACACGCACGCACTTATGGAGCTGTGGCAGTCTGACGGTTTAAAGATAATCCCGTTCGCCTACCCATATGACAGGGACAAGGACCTCCTGAGGCTACAGGTCAGGAAGCTCATGGACGCCTTCGGGGTGTCCGAGGAAGGTGTCAGAAAATCATTCGACAGCCTGAAGCCCTTGCGGGAGAAGCTGAAACAGCTCGACGACCTGACATGGCGGGACGGCAAGGTGACGGGCGCGGAAAACCACCGCTGGCTCGTCTCATCGAGCGACTTCGAAGGCGACCCAGCCCGGTATGAGGACTCTCTCGACTCGTTTCTCGCGGAGGCCGCAAAAAGACAGCCGGGGGCGGCTGACCGTATACGTATAGGCTACATCGGAGTACCGCCGATATTCACGGACATTTACGAATCGCTATCGTCCATAGGCGTGGACGTCGTGTTCAACGAGACACAGCGGCAGTTCTCGATGCCTTATGGCTCTGACGACATATACGGGCAGTACGCCCGGTACACCTACCCGTACGACGTGTTTGGCAGGATTGCGGATATAAAAGAACAGGCGAAGCACAGACGGCTCGACGGGATAATTCACTACTGCCAGAGCTTCTGCTTCCGGGCGATCGAAGACCTGCTGATAAGGCGGGAGCTTAAGATGCCCATCCTGACTATCGAAGGAGACAGGCCGGGGCCCGTGGACGCGAGGACACGCTTACGCCTCGAAGGCTTTATTGAGATGCTGAAGGACCGTAAAACATAACATCAAAGGCAGACCGTCCTTTTCTTTCAGGTGAAAGAAAGGGGGGTCCCCACCGCTTCCCGAGGGTGACCGAGGGTTAGCGCGGGGCGGTACAAAGAAAGCCGCTATTTAAAAACCTGGCTTTTCTTTGCTTAAGGAGTAAACAATGCCCTGCGGCATGGACCTGGGTAGCCGGGTCGTCAAGATAATAGACTACAAGGAAGGCGACATCCAGTGCATGATCGGCTACGATACCGCGCAGTTCTACCGCGACTTCGGCCGGATGGACGGGAAGGAACTCGCCGTCTCGTTCGAGAAGCTCGGCCTGTCGCCTGAACTGACAAGGTTAACCGTCACCGGCTACGGCAGGAACACCGTCCGGATGAGCGGTGCGAAGGTAATATCCGAGGTCAAGGCGCACACCATCGGGGCGCTCCACCAGACCGGCCTTCTCGAGTTCACACTGCTCGACATCGGAGGCCAGGACACAAAGGTGATAAAAGTATCGGGCGGTCAGATGGAGGACTTCCTGATGAACGACAAGTGCGCCGCTTCCTCCGGCCGTTACGTCGAGAACATGGCCCGCATACTCGGCATGGACCTGGAAGACATGTCGCACTATATATACAACCCCGTCCAGTTGTCCGCGACATGCGCCATATTCGGCGAAAGCGAGATAATACAGAAGATGACCGAGGGCGTACCAATGCAGGAGATAGCGGCGGGCGTCAACCTCACGATAGTAAAGCGCGTCCTGCCCATGCTGGCCCGCTTCCCAAAGGGGCCGATAGTATTCTCGGGCGGAGTAGCCAAGAACAAGGCCGTAGCCGCTCTCATCAAGGCACACACCGGGCGGGACGTGGTCTCGCTCAAGGAGCCCACCTTTAACGGCGCGCTCGGATGCGCGCTCAACAGTTTGATTACCTAAACCGTCCTTTTCTTTCAGGTGAAAGAAAAGGACCAAAAGAAAGCCACGTTTAAAAGAAAGAATACCCGACCAGTACGAAGCTCGAATTGATGCTCGAATTCGGGAGCTTTATGGTGGCGTTCGAGATATGCCTGTAGCGGTACTGGAAGTTCAGGGCGTGCTTCTCGTCGAGGAAGTACTGGACACCAATGCCCGTCTGGAGAATGAAATTGAAGTTCGTGCCCTGGACGTGGTGCCCGATTGGCTCATAGATAACGCCGAATCCGAAGTTCGAGTAAGGAGACCAGCGCGGCGACTCTAACGCGGTGAAGTTGTACTTGAAACCCGCGAACGAAAGCCCGTACTCGGCCTTGCCGTTCGGGACGGTTATAATGCCTATTACCGGCTCAAGCTGGTACTGGACGATGCCCCTGTAGAACGAATGCCCCACCTCGTTTCTCGTCAAGGGTATGCTGAATGACGGCATGAATACCGCATGCTCGATGCGCGGCTCCTGCGGCAGGTGGTCCATCGCCCAGCCGTATCCGGCAAGGAAACCTATCTCGTAGTCGCTCTTAGATATTATGTCCTTCGAGTTCGGCTCTGCGGCAAACGCGGGACAGGAAAACGCAACCAGAAACATAAGTGCCACAACTGATTTCAATAACATTTCCCTGAACTTCATCTTATCTCCTTAAAGGCGCTACTTCACGCCCAGCTTCATCTTGAAATACGCAAGCGTGTCCTTCAACCCTTCTTCAAGACCTACCTTCGGCTCCCAGCCGAGCACCTTCTTCGCCTTCGTGATGTCCGGCTGCCTGACCTTCGGGTCGTCTTCCGGGAGCGGATTGAAGACTATCCTGCTCTTTGAGCCGCTCATCCTGACGATAGTCTCCGCCATCTGGAGCACGGACATCTCAGAGGGGTTACCTATGTTGACCGGAGTATCCACGTCCGAGAAGAGAAGCCTGACTATGCCGTCCACCTCGTCGGAAATGTAGCAGAAGCTCCTGGTCTGCGAGCCGTCGCCGTATACGGTAATGTCCTCGCCCTTCAAGGCCTGGCACATGAAGTTCGGCACGGCGCGCCCATCCCGTATGCGCATCCTCGGACCGTAGGTATTGAATATGCGGACAATCCTCGTCTCGACACCGTGGTAGCGGTGGTACGCCATAGTCATGGCCTCGGAGAAACGCTTGGCCTCGTCGTACACGCCGCGCGGGCCAATCGGGTTCACGTTACCCCAGTAGTCCTCAGTCTGCGGATGGACGAGCGGGTCACCGTATACCTCGGACGTCGAAGCGATAAGGAACCGCGCACCCTTCGCCTTCGCCAGTCCCAGCGCCTTGTGCGTGCCGAGCGAGCCTACCTTGAGTGTCTGTATTGGCAATTCGAGGTAGTCTATCGGGGAGGCCGGGCTTGCGAAGTGCAGGATATAGTCGAGCTGTCCGTCCACGTAGAGGTAGTTGGTCACATCATAGTTGATGAACGAGAACTTAGGGTTGTTGATATGCGCGATGTTCGCCACGTCACCGGTGACGAGGTTGTCTATGCAGATGACCTCGTGTCCTTCTGCAAGGAACCTGTCCGCCAGGTGAGACCCGATAAAACCCGCGCCGCCCGTTATAAGTATCCGTGCCAAATTAGCCTCCTGTTGGATAACATTTAAGTGTAAAGCTTAGCTGGCGCTATTAAGTCCCGGCATCCTCAAGACGCTATCCCGGCATGCTTAATGTCTGCCCACGCAGACATACCTGAACCCCTCGCCCCTCATCCGCTCCGGCTCATAGACGTTCCGCAGGTCTATCACCACCGGTGTCTTGAGGGAGTGCTTGAGCTTCTGAAGGTCCATTATGCGGAACTGGTTCCACTCGGTCATTATCACAAGTGCGTCCGCGCCATCCGCGCAGGTGTACGGCCCGTCGCAGTACTCTATGTCCGGCAGGAACTTCCTGGCCTCGTCCATAGCGACCGGGTCGTACGCCTTGACCCTCGCGCCCATCTTCTTGAGGCCTTCGATTATAGGCACGGAGGGCGCGTCCCGCATGTCGTCCGTGTTCGGCTTGAAGGAAAGCCCGAGGACCGCAACCAGCTTGTCCTTCAGGTCTCCGCCCAGCACGTTCTTTATCTTCTCGACCATCCGCTCCCTCTGCCTCTCGTTGACGGCAAGCACAGCCTTCACGAGCTCAAACTCGTAGCCGTGCTCCTTCGCTATCTGGACGATGGCCTGCGTGTCCTTCGGGAAACATGACCCGCCGAAGCCTGGGCCCGGGTGCAGGAACTTCGAACCTATGCGGTTGTCGAGCCCCATGCCCACGGCGACCTTGTGTACGTCCGCGCGTACCAGCTCGCAGATGTTCGCTATCTCGTTGATGAACGAGATCTTCGTCGCGAGGAACGCGTTCGACGCGTACTTTATCATCTCGGCCGTCTCGACGTTAGTCATGACGAACGGGGTCTCGACAAGGTACAGCGGGCTGTACAGGTCCTTCATTATAGCCATTGCCTGGTCCGAGTTTGCGCCTATTACCACGCGGTTCGGGTGCATGAAGTCCTCTATCGCCGAACCCTCGCGCAGGAACTCCGGGTTCGAGACTATGTCGAAGTCGGCCTTCTCGCGCTGGCTCTTGCTCACGATGGCGCGTATCCTCTCGCCGGTGCCGACCGGCACCGTGCTCTTGGTGACAATGACTTTGTAGCCGTTCATGTTCTGGGCAATGCTGCCGGCTACCTCCTCGACGTAGGACATGTCGGCCGAACCGTCCGGCCTGGGCGGGGTACCGACCGCGATGAACACGACCAGTGCCTTCTGTACGGAATCAGAGAGGTCCGTGGAAAACGTGAGGTGTCCCTCTTTCACGTTCTTCTTGACCATCTCCTCAAGCCCCGGCTCGTATATCGGGATGACGCCGTCCTTCAGCCCGTTTATCTTCTTCTTGTCGTTGTCGACGCAGGTGACCTTCAGCCCGAACTCGGCGAAGCATGCCCCCGTGACGAGCCCGACATATCCCGTGCCTACCACGCAAATATTCATTACGAAAACCTCCTTATAGACGTTCTTTTCTTTCAGGAGAAAGAAAAGAACCAAAAGAAAGCCATGACTTAATAATTGGTTTCTCTTTGCGTTACTTTCTCTTTTTCCATAGAGAAAGTAACGGTTTGCCTTAGCGGTTTATCTTTTTCTGTTATCTATGTATTCCGCCAGTGCCTCGTCCCACATCCTAAGGCTGTGGCCGGTTATCTTCCGGTATTTATCGTTGGACAACTCTGAGAAGGCGGGCCTGAGCGCAGGCCTTCCCAGTTCCTCGGTGGTTATAGGTTTCACCTTTATCCCGGTCGCGCCGGATAGTTCGAGCACCTTCTTCGCATAGGCGAACCATGAGCACATGCCGTCGTTCGATACATGCACCACGCCCGACGCCTCGACCTCCAATAGCCTTACCAGGCCGTCCGCCAGGTCGACCGTATACGTCGGGCTTCCCACCTGGTCGTCCACGACAGAGAGTTCATCCTTCACCCCGACCTGCTTTAATATCGCCTCGACGAAGTTCGGCCCGTTGAGTCCAAACAGCCAGGACGTCCTGACGATCAGCGCTTCCGGTAGCACGCCAAGAACTCTCTTCTCGCCCTTCAGCTTCGACATTCCGTAGACGTTCAGCGGCCCGGTCGGGTCGGTCTCGACATATGGCGCGCCTTTCCTGCCGTCGTACACGTAGTCGGTGCTGATGTAGACCATCCGGCTTCCCGCGCCCCAGCATGCCTTGGCGACGTTGCCCGCGCCCTCCGAGTTGACGTGATACGCCTTGTCCGGCTCCTTCTCGCATCCGTCCACGTTCGTGTATGCCGCGCAGTGTACCACCCAGTCAGGCCTTATGCCTCCGACCGCGTCCATCGTCTCAAGCTCGCTGGTTATGTCGAACTCGCCGATGTCCACACCGACGGCCTCATGAACGACGCCCAGGCGCGCCATCAGGTCCGCGCCGAGCATCCCCTTCGCGCCGGTGACCAGAACCTTCATAAGTCATAAACCTTTTTACTTTCTCTTTTGGTAAAGAGAAAGTAGCAAAGAGAAACAAGTTGCAATATTTACGCCTGGCAGACGGCCCGGCACCAATCCTGGTGCCCGACATACCACTCGATGGTCTCTTTTATTCCGCGCTCGAAATCGTACTCAGGCCGCCAGCCAAGCTCCGTACGGAGCTTGGTCGAGTCTATCGCATACCGCCTGTCGTGCCCGAGCCTGTCGTTTACGTACGAGATAAGGCTTTCCGGCTTGCCGAGCGCGGCAAGTATCAGCCGGGTTATCTCGATGTTCTTCCTTTCGTTGCTCCCACCGATGTTGTAGACCTCGCCCGGTCGCCCGCGGCGCATGACAAGGTCGACCGCGCGGCAGTGGTCCATTACGTGCAGCCAGTCGCGCACGTTCAGCCCGTCCCCGTAAAGCGGCACGGGTATGCCCTTCAGTGCGTTATTTATGAAAAGCGGGATAAGCTTTTCAGGAAACTGGTAAGGCCCGTAGTTGTTCGAACAGCGGGTGACGGCCACCGGCAGGCCGAAGGTGTGATGGTATGCAAGGGCCAGCATGTCCGACCCGGCCTTGCTCGCCGAGTACGGGCTGTTGGGGGCGAGCGGCGTCTCCTCCGTGAAATAGCCCTCCTGTCCGAGCGAGCCGTATACCTCGTCGGTGGATATGTGGACGAATATACCCGGTTTGACCGTCATCGCCGCATCGAGCAGGACCTGCGTCCCCATGACGTTCGTCCTGACGAACTCGGCCGGAGACTCTATGCTCCTGTCAACGTGCGACTCAGCCGCGAAGTGCACTACCGCGTCCGCGCCCGCCATAGCCTCTTTTGCGGCGCCGGGGTCGCATATGTCGCCCTTGACGAACCTGTACCTAGGGTTGCCCTCTACGTCACGCAGGTTTTCGAGGCTGCCCGCATACGTGAGCGCATCGAGGTTTACGACCTCGACGTCGGGGTACGCAGTGAGCAGATACCGCACGAAGTTCGAGCCGATGAACCCGCAGCCTCCGGTTACCATCACCCTCTTGGGAGCGCGCATGACTACCCGTCCTTCCTCGCCCAGTCGTAAGGGATGTCGTTCTCGTGCGCCGGGAGGCGGAACTCGTCCGGCTCCTTGGGGTTGTACGCCTCGGTGCAGCAGTTCATGACCATCGCCTCGGTGTCGCTTATGCATTTGAAGCCGTGGTAGACGAGCGGCGGTATCTGGAGCATGATGTGGTTGTGGTCGCCCATGAAGAACTCGTTCACCTCGCCCTTCGTCGGTGAGCCCTCGCGCCCGTCGTAGAGCACCACCTTCATCATCCCCCTGACGCAGCAGAAGTTGTCGAACTGCTTCTTGTGGTAGTGCCACGCCTTGGTCACGCCGGGGTAGGCCGTGGTGACGTAGACCTGGCCGAACTTTATGAACTCGGGGTCGTCCACCCTTAATATCTCCATCAGCCTGCCGCGCTCGTCCGGGTTCACCCTGAGCTTCTTGACCTTGACTCCGTCTATCATGGCGTCTCCTTTTGAAGGTCATCATTAACAGATATATTTATTTCTTGTAGCGTTGTCATTCTGAGCGCAGCGAAAAGTCTCAAGCTCTTAACTACGAGATTCTTCGGCCCATAAAACGGGCCTCAGAATGACGGCCGGGGTAAAACATCCCTACAGCAGCCCGACCTTGCTGTTATCTCCAAGCATAAAACGATAAGCCGTGGGTTTCAGCGGCGACTTGCCGACCTCGACGTTCCTGCCTATCAGGCTGTCCTCAATACGCCTGTCCACCTCGGTGATGACGCTCCCCTCGAGCACTATGCTGTGCTCGACCTCCGAGCCCAGGACCTGGACATTCCTGTCTATCGAGGTGAATGGGCCTATGAACGAGTTGACTATCCTCGCGCCCGCGCCTATTATCGCCGGGCCTCGCACGACGCTGTTAATTATCTCAGCGCCCTTCTCCACGACCACCCTGAACTCGATGCTCGAAGCGGAGTCCACGTGCCCGTCGAGCCGCCGCTCCAGCTTGTCGAGCACCATGCGGTTCGCCTCGAGCATGTCTTCTAACTTCCCCGTGTCCTTCCACCAGCCGTTGACCATGTGCGGGTGGACGGTGAACTTGCCGTCTATCAGGTACTGTATTGCGTCAGTAATCTCAAGCTCGCCGCGCGCTGACGGTTTTATGCTCTTGACCGCCTTGAATATGTTCTTGTCGAACATGTAAACCCCGACGAGCGCGAGGTCGCTCATGGGCTTTTTAGGCTTCTCGACGAGCCTCACCACCTTGCCGCCCTTCAGCTCGGCCACGCCGAACTGGTTCGGGTTCGGGACCCTGGCCAGGAGTATCTGCGCGTTTGGCTTGTCCCTCTTGAACTCCTTGACAAGGTCCTTGACGCCTCCGAGTATGAGGTTGTCGCCCAGGTACATCACGAAGGGGTCGTCCTTCAGGTACTTCTCTGATATGAGCACGGCGTGTGCAAGTCCCAGCGGCTCGGCCTGCTCGATGTATGTAACCTTGACGCCGAACGCGGAGCCGTCACCGACCGCGGCCTTGACCTCGTCCCTGGTCTCGCCGACTACGATGCCGATGTCCTTTATGCCCGCGTCCCGTATCGCCTCGATGCCGTAGAACAACACAGGCTTGTTGGCCACCGGCACAAGCTGCTTCGCGCTCGTGAAAGTGATGGGCCTCAGCCTCGTGCCCTTTCCGCCCGAAAGTATAAGACCTTTCATGTGCCCTCCAGTTATATCTTCACGTTGCCAAGGCCCTTAAGCTTCAGCATGGCCATTATCTGGCGTCCGCCGGGCCTTTCCGTGAAACTGAACGTTAGGCCCCAGCACTGCGACATGTACGTCGCCGACAGGTCGGTCTCCCGCAGGTCGTGGGTGTGTATATCGTACCACAGTTTGCCGTCGACTTTCCAGTTGTCGGTAATCTTCGCCCCCGCCTCTCCCGTGAGGAAGTTCACCCTTTCGTCGGCCGCGGCGTTTGTCAGGACGAAGTCGGAGACAAAGTCGGTCGACGGAGTAAAGAAGTCGAAGCGAGACGGAGACATGAAGGTAGGCTCGGTATCCTTTGAAAACCTCTGCCCGAGCCCTACATACCACCTGTCCTGCCTGTCGGTATAACGTATGTCCGTGTCTACGGACGGCAACCCGCCGCTTGCGAAGTCGTACCTGAAATCGTTCTTGAGCGTCACCGTGACGCTTGCCTTGTATGTTAGCTCGCCGTAGAGGTTGGACAGCTTCCTTTTTTCCACGGAAGGACCGTTGTCGCCGTAGAAGTCCATGAACTGGCCCAGCCTGAGCGTGACATAGTCTACCCTCGGGTGGTCGCCCGTCTCCCTGTACTTGATTACAAACCGGTTGGTAAGCGAATACGCCAGCATGTCCTTCCTGCCGAACGTATCCAGACCGTCGAACTTCGGGATGTTCGTACCGCCCCTCCTCAGCACATAATTGTATGCCACCATCGGCTCGAGGGTATGCCTTATCCCCTCCAGCATCCCGGAGTCGAACGAGTAGCGCTTGAAAAGACCCGTCTGGGCCGACACGCCGGCCCCGAACAGGCCCCGTTCGTCGTCGAACCCGTCCGCGCCATCTCGCCCCAGGTCGTAGACCGTCTCCCGGTAGCCGACCTTCGGCGTAATGTTTATGCCGCCTAAGTTGAAGGCTCCGGAGAACTTGGGGAAGAGGTCGAACCTCCCGCCCCTTACTCCGGTCTTCTTGTAGAAATACGCAGCAGAGCCCTCCATGTCCAGGTATACCGGTACATCGAAAAGCTGCTTTTTGTAGACGTCGAAACCAAGCTCGGGAAGGCGCTGCACGGTCACGTCGTCGTTTAGGTCGAGGCTCTTCGTGTACTGGCTGAAAATGTACCCCTCGCCCCAGTCCCAGCGGTTGGCCACGAACGCATTGGAGTCGATGCTCCTCTGTGTACGGTCCTTCGCCGTCTCCGTCAGGTCCCTGTAGAACTGCCGGTCGGAGATGTTCAGGTCCAGCCTTCCAGACAGGCTGTCGGTGAACTTCTCCTGGTGCTTCAGGGAAAGGTTATACCTGTTCTCCCCGGCTTTATGGTCGTCCATGAAATAACCGTTCAGGTTCGTACTGGTGTCCTTGTCAAGGGCAAGGCGTAACTCTGCCCCGACGCCTACGCCCCTTTGGCTCCTGAAGTCGGCGGTCACGGTCGCGTCGAAATTATCCACCGGCGCCCAGTAGAAGCTCTCTATCAACCTGGTGCCGTCCTTTGTGCTGTATCCCATCCCGGGCAGCAGCAGGCCGGAGGTGCGCGGCTTCAGAAGGGGGAACCACGCGTACGGGGAATAAAGCACCGGTACGTCCTTGATACGGAATACCACATCCCTCGCGGTGACGTCCTTGTCCATGCGTATGTCCAGCCTCGAGGCCGAGGCCTTCCAGAACGGGGCCTCCGCGTCGCAGGTCGTCAGGGTGGCGTCCACTGCGACGTACTCGTTTTCCCCGGCCCTCTCGACAGAGGCGCCGGTTATATGGTAGTTCCCCTTCTGGACAAAGAACTTCCCGTTTTGGATGACTCCCAGCCTTGTGTTGAAGTTGACCTTCATCCGCTCCGCGAACAGGACATTGCCGTCCGTGACGAGACGCGCGTTGCCCGTAGCCTCTGCATTGCCTGACGTCTGGTTGAGCGTTACCTTGTCCGCGGTAAGCGTGGAAGCCCCCTGGGTTATATTGACGTTTCCAACGGCGTTGAAGTCGTCGGTCTTCCTGTCATACTCGACCCGGTCCGCCTGTATGTTGACCGGCTCCTTCTTCTGCGTAAGGAACTTCATACGCCCCTGCGCGTCGCCGTCTCCCCATGCGGTACGAGCAGGCAGGGCAAGCGCGAGCGCCATGGACAGAGCGCATATAATCCCAGCCGCATAACGCATCAGGCCCGCCTGTTGTTTCATACTATTATCAGGCCTTTAAAAAAGGCTTCCTTTCTTCCAGGCAGGCCATCGCCTCGCCGACGACGTAAAGCGACCCGCTGACAAGGACCATGTCGTCCTCGCCTGCGTTTGAAAGCGCCCAGTGAAGCGCCTCCGAGACCGGCTCCCTGACGAGTACGCTCCCGGCAAGCCCGGACGCCCTCGTCATAAGCTCATCCGTGGAGGCCGCCCTTTCGTAGTCCGCCTTCGTAAGGACAAGCACGTCCGCGAGCGGCGCGAGCGTATCGAGCATCAGGCCGAAGTCCTTGTCCGCAAGAACGCCAAGCACAAGTATAAGCCTTTTGTACCGGCCCTTGAAACTTTCCCTGACGGAACCGGCGAGCCGCACCGCCGAAGCTGGGTTGTGCGCCCCGTCCAGCACGACGAGCGGACGCGTCGAGACCACGTCGAGCCTGCCTTCCCACCGCACGTCCCGGAAACCTTCACGGAGCGCCGCCTCGTCCATATGCATGCCTCGTGCGTTCATCAGCATAAGCGCGCATGCCGCGGCGGACGCGTTCTCCAGCTGGTGCGGCCCGATTAGCGGTATCTCCAGGCCCATAATCTCTCCGCCCGGCCCTTCGTAGTCGAAGGACTGAGTATAGCGTCCGTCCTCCCACCGTGCGTCCCTGGCCTTATAACTGAAATCACGCCCGAGCAGGTACATCGGAGCGCCGCGTTCGCGGCATACCTTTTCGATGTATGCTATCACTCCGAACTTTTTCTCGCAGGTTACCAGCGGCACGCCCGGTTTGATTATTCCCGCCTTCTCGTACGCGACCTTCTCTATCGTATCTCCCAGGTACTCCCTGTGCTCCATCTCAACGTTGGTTATGACCGTGCATTCCGGCTCGACGACGTTAGTGGAGTCGAGCCTGCCGCCCATGCCGACTTCGAGCACGACGACTTCGGCCCCGGCGCGCACGAACCAGTCGAATGCCATGGCCGTGGTGAACTCGAAGAACGTCGGCTGGAGCTCCGGCATATTTGCCGCGAGCAGGGCCTTCAGCCGTTCCGCGAGCGACACCACATCTTCCTCGCTGACCGCCTTGCCGCCTACCTTTATCCTCTCGGTGAAGCTGACCAGGTGGGGCGATGTATAAAGCCCCGTCCTGTGCCCCGCCGCATGGAGCGCGGAGGCAGACAGCGCCGAGACCGAGCCCTTCCCGTTAGTACCCGTGACGTGCAGGAACCTAGCCTTTTTGTCCGGGCGTCCGAGCAGCTCCATCAACGCGCGGGTGTTTTCGAGACCAAGCTTGGTGCCGAACTTCTGAAGGTCGTAAAGGTACTCTACCGTCTCCTCGAACCCCATGACATGGCCCTTCATTCAAAATTAACAAAAACAATGATTTATAACACGATTTTTCAGGATTTGCAAGGAGGGAGTTGAATAGGATGGCGTTTTATTCGCGCCCGAAAAATTCCAGTATCTTGGCCAGGGTTTCTTTCATATGCTTCCTGTCCACTATCATGTCCACCTGGCCGTGTTCGAGTTGGAACTCGGCCCTCTGGAAGCCCTCCGGGAGCGGCTTCTTGATGGTCTGCTCTATCACCCTGGGGCCCGCGAAACCTATAAGGGACTTGGGCTCGGCTATGATGATGTCACCCAAAGACGAATAGCTCGCGGATACGCCGCCGAAGGTCGGGTCGGTCATCACGGATATGAACGGCAGGTGCTTCGCGGCAAGCCGGGCAACCGCCGCGGACGTCTTGGCCATCTGCATCAATGACACCACGCCCTCCTGCATCCGCGCCCCGCCGGAAGACGAGAAGACGATGAGCGGCAGGCCTTTATCCTCGGCTCGTTCAGCGGCCCTGCATATCTTCTCCCCGACCACCGAGCCCATGCTCCCGCCCATGAACCCGAAGTCGAGCACGACGAGGATGACCGGCTTGCCCGCTATGGCGGCCTCGCCGGATATCACCGCGTCCTTGAGACCGGTGCTCGCCTGGTAGCTCTTCAGCTTGTCCTTGTACTTTACGGTATCCTTGAACTCGAGGAAGTCCTTCGGGGCCAACCCCGTATCCGTCTCGACGAAGCTGCCGTCGTCCACGACAAGCTCAAGCCGTTCCTTCGCGGATATCCTGAAGTGGTAGTTGCACTTGGGGCAGACCTTGAGGTTCTTCTCGATCTCCTTCTTGTAGACTATCTCCTTGCAGTTCTCGCACTTGACCCACAGGCCCTCGGGTATCTTGACCTTCTTGTCCGGGGCGGTCTGCGTCTTGGGGGTCTTTATCTTCTTAAACCATACCATGTCGGTTAGTTCACTCCGCCAAGAAGGTCCTTGTAATGCTCCGGCCTGCGGTCCCCGATGAAGTTCCAGACCTGCCTCGCCTCTGCTATCTCGTCCAAGTCCACGTCCGCGAAGACCACCGCGTCCATCTTTCCGGTCGGCTCTATGGTTATCTCGCCGAAGGGGTTGACCATAAAGCTCTTCCCGTAGAAGCGCTGCTGTTCGGTCCCGCCGACCCGGTTGACCCGGAACACATACACCCCGTTCGCTATCGCGGCAGACGTGACCATGCGCTCCCAGCGGAGCGCGGACGAAAACGCCGCGGCGGTGGGGGCCACTACAAGCTCGGCCCCCTTGAGCGCGAGCGCCCTGCAGCCCTCGGGGAAGAATATATCCCAGCAAAGCTGCACGCCGAGCCTGACATATTTCGTCTGGACGACCGGGAATCCCAGGTCGCCCGATGCGAAGTAGAACTTCTCCTGCCAGAGCGGTATCTCCGGGACGTGCACCTTCCTGTACTTCCCGGCGATGCTCCCGTCCGCGTCTATTACGAACGCGGTATTGTAGTATGCGTCGCCGGACTTCTCGAATATCGGGCAGACCAGGACCGCGTCGCCGTCTTTTGCCATCTGCCGCATCTTGGTTATCGTCGGGCCGTCCTCGGCCTCGGCGAGCGAAAAGCGCTCCGCCTCCGTCTCGGAGGGGAACCAGGGCAGGTGGAAGAGCTGCTGGAATACGATGACCTTCGCCCCGTTCTCTAGGGCGTATTCGGTCATCTCGACGGCCTTCTTCAAGTTCCGCTCTGTGCTCTCCGAGCAGGACATCTGGATACCGGCGGTTTTAAAGACCATGGTGGTGTCCTCTTGGTATCAACATCTCACGTCAACATTAAGGGCAAACTTCACCCTCTCCCTTAATCCCTCCCCCATCACAGGGGGAGGGTAATAATCATTCCCCCTCCCCACCTGCGGGGGGAGGGGCAGGGGTGGAGGCTAATTAAACTGTAGCTCCGCTCATCCTAACGAGATCAGGAAGTTTTTATTTGCCATGACACTTCTTGTACTTCTTCCCCGACCCGCACGGGCATGGGTCGTTCCTGCCTGCCTTCTTCTCGGCCTTGACGGGCTTCTTTGCCTCGTCGCCCTCGCCCCGGTTCATGACGAGGCGCTGCGGCCTCTTGCGGCTCTCGGTCTCCATCGCCTCCTGGCGGACGACCTGCACCTTGAATATCCTGTCGAGTGTATCCACCTTGATGCGCTCGACCATCGCCATGAACATCTCGAACCCTTCCTTCTTGTACTCGACGAGCGGGTCCTTCTGTCCGTAGCCCCGGAGCCCTATACCTTCCTTCAGGTGGTCCATGTCCAGCAGGTGGCTCTTCCACTGGGTGTCTATCATGTCGAGCATCACACGCTTCTCGAGCCACCTCAGGAACGGCGAGCCGACGTCCTGTTCCTTCTTCTCGTATGCGGCCTTCATGGCCGTTGACATGCTCTCCTTGAGCGAGTCCATGTTCTGCTGGGCAGTCAGCTCGTTTATGTCGAGCTGCACCGAGTACTGCTTATGCACTATGTCCGCAAGGCCCTTTATGTCCCACTCCTCAGGGTGCTTGTCCTGTTCGCAGAAGGTCGGCACAAGCTGGTCCAGCACGTCGTCTATCATGTCGGTGACATCTTCCTTCAAGTCGTCGCTGCCAAGCACCTGGCGCCTCTGGTCGTAGATGACGGTGCGCTGCTTGTTCATCACGTCGTCGTATTCTATCAGCTGCTTCCTGATGTCGAAGTTGTGCGCCTCGACCTTCTTCTGCGCGTTCTCTATCGCCTTGCTGACCATGCCGTGCTCGATGGGTACGCCTTCCTCCATGCCGAGCTTGTTCATTATGCCCGCTATCCTGTCGGAGCCGAATATCCTCAGGAGGTCGTCCTCGAGCGAGAGGTAGAAACGCGTGGAACCCGGGTCGCCCTGTCTACCGGAGCGGCCCCGAAGCTGGTTGTCTATACGGCGGGACTCGTGCCGCTCGGTGCCTATAATGTGCAGGCCGCCTGCCTCGACCACCTTCTTGTGGTCGATGTCGGTCTCGGCCTTCATTTTGGCGGTCGCGTCCTCCCACTGCTCGGGCGTCGCCTCTTCGGGGACTATGTCCTGCCTTACGAGGTACTCGTGGGCGAGCATCTTCGGGTTGCCGCCGAGCAGTATGTCCGTGCCGCGTCCGGCCATGTTCGTCGCTATCGTCACCGTGGCCGAACGGCCCGCCTGGGCGACTATCTCGGCCTCTTTCTCGTGGTACTTCGCGTTAAGTACGTTGTGCCTGACGCCCTTTTTCTTGAGCATCGACGATATAAGCTCGGACTTCTCTATGGATATTGTGCCGACCAGCACAGGCTGGCTCCGGCCCTGGCAGTCTATGATGTCCTCGACTACGGCGTTGTACTTCTCGCGCGCGGTCTTGTACACGAGGTCCGACATGTCCTTCCTTACCATCGGCATGTTGGGCGGTATGACCATGACATCCAGGTTGTAAATCTTGGCGAACTCCGGGGCCTCGGTATCGGCGGTGCCGGTCATGCCCGCGAGCTTGTTGTACATCCTGAAGTAGTTCTGGAACGTAATCGTGGCGAGCGTCTGGTTCTCGGAGGCTATCTTCACGTTCTCCTTGGCCTCTATCGCCTGATGTAGCCCGTCGCTCCAACGCCTTCCGGGCATCAGGCGGCCAGTGAAGTCGTCAACAATCAAGACCTCGCCGTCCTTCACGACGTAGTCCACGTCTCGCTTGTACATCACGTGTGCCCTGAGGGCCTGGTTGACGTGGTGGACAAGCTCGATGTTCGACGGGTCGTAGAGGTTCGATACGCCGAGGAAACGCTCAACCTTCACGTTGCCTTCCTCTGTGAGGGCCGCGGTCTTCGTCTTCTCCTCGATTGTGTAGTCCACCTCGTTTGTCAGGCGTGGTATTATCTGGTTAATCTGGTAGTAGAGGTCGGTGGACTCCTCGGACGGGCCGGATATGATGAGCGGGGTCCTCGCCTCGTCTATGAGTATGCTGTCCACCTCATCTACTATCGCGTAGTTGAGCTCCCTCTGGACGTAGTCCTTCAGGTCGAACTTCATGTTGTCCCTGAGGTAGTCGAAGCCGAACTCGTTGTTGGTGCCGTATGTCACGTCGCAGCCGTATGCCTCCTGACGCTGGCTGTCGTCGAGTTCGTGCACTATCACGCCGACCGAGAGGCCCAGGAAGCGGTATATCTCGCCCATCCACTGCGAGTCGCGCCGGGCCAGGTAGTCGTTAACCGTCACGACGTGTACGCCCTTGCCTTCGAGCGCGTTCAAGTATACAGGTAGCGTGGCGACCAGCGTCTTGCCTTCGCCGGTCTTCATCTCGGCTATCCTGCCGCTGTGGAGCACCGCGCCGCCTACAATCTGGACGTCGAAGTGGCGCATGTTCAGCACCCTCTTGGACGCCTCGCGGGCTACCGCGAACGCCTCAGGAAGGAGGTCGTCGAGCGTCTCGCCCGCGGCAATGCGCCCCTTGAACTCCCCGGTCTTCGCCTTCAGTTGCTCGTCGGTAAGCCTCGAAATCTCCGGCTCCTTGGAGTTGACCTTCAGCACTATGGGCTGGAGGCGCTTAAGCTCCCGGTCGTTCTTCGTGCCCACTATCTTGTTCAGTATCGCATTTATCATGGCTGTATTCTGCTATGCCTTCCTTTATTGTAATTAATCCGCACGGTTGGGCGTACAGCTACCTGTCCGGCGCCCCACTCAAACGGTTTATTATACATAATCCCGGAGGAAATCTCCATACTTATTTGACCAGCAGGCGGGACAAAAAACCCCCGACCGGATTACCCGGACTGGGTTTTTCATGGCTGGAGATTTTTTATGAATATAACAAGACCTGCTATCAAGGATATACTATTTTAGCGTGGACGGGCACGGATAAAGGAAATTATACATGCTTTGTCGTTAAAATTATGGCCACAACAATACCCATAGTAACCAAAAAAGCGAAAAATAAGATGCCCATGTATCGCATCCCAATTTTAGCTTTATCTTTAAACCTTAATATATTTTCGTCTTCATTGTCTAGGTCATTGTTTATGTAGCGCATTGTCTTAAATGAATCACCGCCACCTGGCCCTATTTTCCCGAATGGTGTATCTATTGTCGATAGCTCTCGCCATCGTTCATATTTATTCTCTTTTAAATACATACTCAACCGCCATCCTATTATAAAAGTATACAGCCCCGATAAAATCGAGAATACGCCAAACCCCATTCCTGCCATAGCTAAAAAAGGGACAAAATGAGCCATGTTATCACCACAATTGTTGTATGTACGTATTGGTTACAAATCCATTAGCGCCAACCGGGGTTGCGTTCCAACCTGCATTTACGCTAATCCCGGATGTTGGAGCATATCCCGGCATGAAATTTGTTTCTACGGAACCAGAAATTAACCTACCAGGAGGGCCAGCGTTAAATTGTACGGTACCTGCCTTACCTTTTAAATCGCAGATATTTTTATTGTTGGAATAGGATACTTCCCATGTAAAACCGCCACCGGCACCGCCATAACCACCGCCGCCCCGTGTTTCATAAAATCCCAATTGGTCTGGCCAAAAACCTGTACCGCCTATGACAAATCCAGAAGTTGCTGTACCTCCACCACCTGCGCCTGCGCTACCGCCAGAACCGATTTGCAGTGTCCACAATCCAAACGGGTCTATATTATTGACAGGGCTGTTGCCGACATAATTGTACAAATTAGTCTGCGCCGGCTGTACAAGGTAAGGGTCTGGAACTTCCCCCATGGGGTCAATAAACTTTCCCGTAGCTGCGCTCAACATCCTCCCCTCGGCACTTACGGAGAGCATGAGTATCATAATAAGCCCCGCGATTACGCAAGTGCCCGTTTTCATTTTTTCGCTCCTTTGGATTTGCGTTTATCCAGATACTGCCTCAGTTCTTCATGCTCTCCACTGTACTTTGCCAAATCCTTTAAATAATCCTCGCCAGTCAAGTGGGTAACCCCCATCTCTTCAGCTTTCTTTAAACACCATTCTCCACTCTTCCTGGTTTCAATTGCATCCTGACCTGCTAAAGCATACTTGCTCTGCGAGATCAAATAGTAACCAAACATTTTGCAAATATCAGCCGATTTAGGGAAGAGCCTACGGGCGGCGGCAGTATAATAAAGGCCCCTGTCGTAATCGCCGTTATTGTACCAATACTCACCGTTACAGGCTATCATTTCGCCAAGATATTCCTTGTATGTCAGGGTCCTGAGATACGCCCCGGTTTTGATTTGCTTTGGGGTTATGTGAAACGTCTCGATATATGTCTCATCTGAGGTATAAAATCCTTTAAATGTAGGTTCTATATTCTGCATAGTGTAGCTCGGGTCTACGTATCTCAGGAAAACATGTTGCGGCGCGATTACGGGATATATCGGATAGCCCAACCGCTGGGCGACGGCAAGGTACACCAACGGCAACGAATAGCATGAGCCCTTTTGGGAATCGAGCACGCCGCTTATAAGTTCCGTGTCGATATTTTCGCCGAGAGGGTCTGAGAAATTGTACCGCAGCCCTTCTTCCTTGAACAAGACGGTGTTAATGCAGCCGACCTTGATATTAGGTAATGCGCTTCCATTCGCCAGGGTCTTGGCTCTTGCCGCCAGTTTATCAATCTTTGCCGAGTATGCTTTTATATTGAGTTTGGGATGAATATCTTTCGCCAGTTTAAGCGCAACCAAGCCTACATCTATTTTATTTTCCGGGATGGCCTCAAGCTTCTTGACAAAAGATACATAATCGGGTTCAATGCATTGGATGTCGGGAACAATCGGCTGTCCAACATTAGGCGGCATACCGGGAACAGGCGGCCTGCCGAAGAGCGACGGGTCAGGAAATTGGGGCACCGGAATGGATATTACTTCGCCAAAAGCCGGGGTCTCGATGAGCAATACCGCACCGATAATCAAGAACGAAGAGATTGCTTTCTTCATAAGGCTCTTTTCAAAAATAAAAAACCCACCCCCGTTACCAGAGATGGGCTTCATCATACCAAATTACTCAAAGCCCGACCCCGTCAGGGTAGTGCGTGCTTCAAAGGTATTGCTCGGCTCTTGCTTGGAGTATTATACAAGGATGCTATCATAAATCAAGAAATTATTGTGCTGCGACTTTGAAGAAGCTTGCCACGGCCACAAGGCGGCCTCGCAATGACATCTTTAAAGCCAGACTGCACCCGCAATAAAAACCCCGGCTGGGATAACCCGGCCGGGGTTTTCTTCATGGTCGTTTTTTATGAATTTATATTTTGACTACGTCTCTCGCCTGGAGCCCCTTGTCGCCGGTCGTGACCTCGAACTCGACGCTCTGCCCCTCCGTGAGGGTCTTGAACCCGTCTTCCTTGATCTGGGAGAAATGCACGAACACGTCTTCCCCGTTGTCCTGCTCGATGAACCCGTAACCCTTGGCCGCGTTAAACCACTTTACCTTTCCGATTGTCATGCGTCCCAACTCCCTTCCAATGATACGACTATACACTAAGGAGAAATAGTTTCTCCCTCCCCATGCAGAATCAGAGGTAGCCCAGCGGGTTGGCGGGCACGCCGTTGACCCTGACCTCGTAGTGGAGGTGCGGGCCGGTCGAACTGCCGGTGTTGCCGACATAGCCGACGAGTTCACCCCTCTTCACGCGCTGGCCTTCCTTGACCGCGGTGTCGGAGAGGTGTCCGTAAAGGGTGGACATGCCGTATCCATGCTGGAGCTTGACGAACTTGCCGTAGCCTGACTGGTAGCCCGTCTCGACTACTGTGCCCGCGGCAGTTGCCGCGACAGGCGCGCCTACCCTGTTTGCTATGTCCAGCCCCTCGTGGAACTGGCGCGTGCCGTAGATAGGTGATTTGCGGTAGCCGAAGTTAGAAGTTATAAAGCCGCGTACGGGCCAGATGTCGGGTGTGGCGGAAAGGACGGAGTTCCTGTGCTCCAGGTAGCCGGAGAGCTTCTGCATCGTGGTTTCCTGCTCGGCAGCCGCGGCCTTCATGCCCTCGAGCTCGCGGGACATCTGGTCCATCAACTCCTTGTGGGTCTTCTGGCCAAGCTCGTCCAGGTTTATCGAGCTCATCTCGGACGTGCCGCCGATGCCGAGCCTCTGCTGGTTCTTCCCGCCTATCTTTGCGAGTGAGCGGAGGCGGTCGCTGACCTCCTGGAGCTTGGCCAACTGTCCCTTCATGTCCACGATGCTGCCGGCGAACTGCTCAATCTGGTGCCTCTGCTCGGTAGTCTCGGCACGCAGGGAGTTAAGCTCCCATACCTTGCCGCGCATGTTCACGTACTCACCGAACATCAATACGGAGACGAGGAGGCCGACCACAAGGGATATGCCGATGTTCCTGAGGCGTGTCTTTGATATGCTGAACTTCCGGACCCTGGAGTTCGGCCCCGGAAGTATCATTACAGTGAAGTACTCTTCTACCTTGGTACTTGCGGTTTTCTTGCGTAGCTTACCCAGCAAAACGCCGTCCTCCTTTCGGAAAAATACCCGAAATAATTAACACACCTGAGCGGGCTTGTCAAGCTTTTTCTGGGATACGCTCCCCGCGGATGGAACAACGGCGGGCCTTAGCGAGAACCGCTCTTAATAGATGCCGTAACCTTGCGGTAAAAGTGGGCGTATGTACTGGGCAGGGCGTCGGCGTCCACCGGGCTGCCTTCTATTATGCTTACGAACGCAAGTACCAGTTCGGCTACGCCTTTTTTGTCGGGAGGTATGGCTCCCCGGACTTCCCGGAGCTTTCCGGCGAGGTTTTTCTTCTCGTCATCCGTGCCTTTCTGCATAACCATTATGACGGTTGCGGCAAGCTGGGTGAGAAACTCCTTCATTTCCTCGTCTTCGCTGTGCAGACCCTCCGGCTTTGCGTCAGCGAGCGTATCCTTGATTATGGCGGCGTATATCCCGTTGTAGGGCTCCGAAAGCGCCTCGGGGCCGACGGGTTTGCCGTCCAGCAGGCTCATCAGGGCCTGGAGGAACTCCTTAGCGCCCGCCGTGTCCTCGGATATTGCGGGCATCTGCGAGTCCATCTCCTTCAGCATCAATATCAGGCGCTTACGGTCGTCGGCTGTCCCGGACTTTATCGCGCCCGTCACCGCGCCTGCAAGCTGGGTCAGGAATGTTGTTACTTTTTCGTGGTCGGATGGCATAGTGAACTCTTTTCTATATAAATCCTGTTATTTCAGGGAGGGGGCTTCCCCGCCCCAGGAAAAAACAATATACAATACACGCGTAATAATGTAAACGATTATCGGTAGGCTGGAAATCCGGCAGTAATCCGCCTTACCCGTTCACCTTCGTCGGGATGAAAAGCCTGAACGTGCTCCCATTGCCCTCCGAGCTTTCGAGCTCAACCCTGCCGCCGTGGGCCGTCGCGACCGCCTTGACAATAGCGAGGCCGAGCCCGCTTCCCTTCAGGCCTGACGTCCTGGCGGAACGGTAGTACTTCTCGAATACTTTTTCCCTGTCCTCGACGGGTATGCCGGGGCCGTTGTCCGAGACCGATACCACGACGAGTTCCTTCCCCTCGTCCACGGCATTCTCCGCGGTGACGGATACAGTGCCGCCCGAGTTTGTATAATGTACCGCGTTCTGCACGAGGTTTGTCACTGCCCTGTGGACCTGCACCCTGTCGCATACCATGCGGGGGAGGTTGTCCGGCACCCGTATATTGAGCGTTATGCCTTTCTGGCCCAGGGGCTGCTCGAACTCATCCGGCAGTTCACTGAACATCCCGGTTATATCTTCCAGTTTCTCGTTCAGGGACAGCTTCCCGAACTCGAGCCTCGATACGGTCAGGAAGTCGTTGACCATCTGCAGCATTCGTTTGCTGCTGAGCCGGACGTTCTTAAGAAGTGTAATCGTGTCCGGGTCAACAGCGTCTTTATTTATATGCAGCAGGAGGTCCGCGCTTCCCTGTATCACGCTCAAGGGCGACTTCAAGTCGTGCGTCACCATCGCATAGAAGTCGTTTTTCTGGCGCTCGATGTCCTTCCTCTCGGTTATGTCCTGAAACGACACGACCGTTCCCGTGAACACACCGTCTTCGAATATCGGCGAGGAGACGAACGAGACGGCCAGGAGCGTGCCGTCCCTGCGCGTGAAGTACACGTCCTCGGCACTGTGAGGAGCGTCTTTGAGCGCCGCTGGGTCCACGGCGGGCCGGCTGGCACCGACAACCCCGGGGCTTTTGTACTGGCACCCTATCGCCTCGGCTATGGTCTTCCCGTTAAGCTCGCCCCTGTCCCAGCCGAGCAGCCTCTCGGCCTCGGGGTTCGCAAAGCCGACAACCCCGTCCGCGCCCTGCACCATGACGCCCTCGCCAATGGCGTTGGTCACGTCCCGAAGCTTCTTCTCGTCCGCGAGCCGCAGGTTCGCAAGCCTTAGCGCGGCGCTTTGCTCCGCCGCCTCCCTGACCCTCTGCCATGCGGCGAACAGCACCATGCTGAGCACGGAGACGACGAAGGTGATGACCATGCAGAAGAACCGCGAGAGGTCGCCCGTATGCAGCCATCTATTCGCGTCTATGTCCATCCCGAACAGCGCGGACACCTCGCCCGTCGCGGGGTTACGTATGAATGCGACTCCGGACACCCAGTTGCCCCATGAGTCGGTGTACGGGGCATACACCTTCGGTACGCCTTTTTTATAATCCGCTAACTCTTCCGGGGTTGCGTCCGGGTATATGTCGCCAGGCCTGGAATAGTCCTTGGAGCCCTTGGGCTCCGCGTCCACGAGGAATATCTCCTTCCCGTCCTTCATGCCCATCAGGTATACGAAACGGCAGTCCGGGTTAACCGCCTTTATCCTCTTCAGGTCGTCGCGCAGATGTTCGAATTCAGGCGTCCCTTCGTCCGCAGGCGTGCCGGTGAGGCTGGCCACGCGTTCAGGCAGTATCGAGGCCGCCGCCGTAAGAGCCCTTGAGAGGAGGTTGCCGCTGGCCTCGTTGTCCACGTGCCTCCCGGCGGCTTCGGTGGTGAGCCAACCCAACCCTGCTATGACAATTACCATGATGAAAGGCCGGAACGAGCATTGCGGCCTGGTCTCCGGCATGGCCGCCTTCTCCCCAGTGCGTTCGATGGCACGGCAATAGAATATAAGGGACACGGTCATAGAAAGCACCAGAGGCAGTTTCACGAACTGCACTGGCATGGCGCAGGCCTTGAGGAAAGTGGCATAGTTGACAACAGAGGCAGGGAAGAAAGGCGCGGCGGGTACTACAAGCCCGGCAATGAGCGCGTATAGGGCCATGAATACGCCTGCCGGTACAAGTCCGCGGCCTCCGTCTCTGTGTGCGCGAGCTCCCTGGAAAAAAGCCGCTGACGCCAGCAGGCCCGCAGGCAGGCCCAGGATGTACCGGACGGAAACGTCAAGCCCGTCGAGGCCCGACCCGACTCCAGCAAAAGAAAGGGCGACCAGTAACGGCGGAATAAACCGGAACTTCTTCGAGCCTTCTCTCCCGAACACTCCGGAGAGCCCGAATTCGAGGAGGCAGACAAAGGACGCGGACAATGCAAGAAGGCCGACGACGGATAGCGGGGTGCTGTCGCCCAGGGTGTAGGCCGCAATCTCCAGAAGCTCTTCCGTGCCGTATAGCGCACCAAAAAGGCCGAGCGGCCTCCACGGCAGGCGCTGCACCGTGTGCCTGCCGGAAAAGTAGCATACATATGCCAGGAGAAAGAAGGACAGGGCAAACATGAAACAGATGTAGTCGGACTGATGCTCCAGGAAGTTCTCGTAGACCATGACGTCTCCCGGTGAAATCAGCTCATCTGTTTAGATAACATTTTAACTGGAACGGGCGACGGGATTACCCCATACCCATGCAATCAAGATACATCAGCTTTTGCCTGGCTGTCAAGCAAATATAGACAGTTACATCCGGCTTTCCATCCGGCCACGGCGCGAATCAACCGGGATTACCAGCCCATCTCCTTATTGCCGCTACTATGCTCGCGGCGCTCCAGCCCACGACCTCGCTTGCCGCTTCCCGCATGAACTCCGGGACCGATGTGACGCCTCGCGGCAGGACTATAATGACAGGCTTGGCCTTCTTCCTTGCAAGCAAGACCTCCGCCTGTATCCACTCCAGGTAAACCTTGTTCGTCCCGGGTATTATGAGGACGCAGTCGGATTTACCTATGTTGACTTCGAGCAGGCCCGTAAGAGTCGCCTTTCCTTCGGGAGACCCGGTATTTATAAACGGGTCATAGGAAGGCGAGCTCAGGTTATTCCATTTGAATAACGAGTACTCTTTCAGCAAGGCTTTAAGGAGGCTGCCGTCGCGGTTGTATGCCCAGGCATGACCGATGAAGATGTTGTATATCTTTTGTTCCATAGGAGAAAAGAGGGGTTTACTTCTTCAGCCAGGATGCCCTTATAACCAGGAGAGCGACGCCGTCCGCCAGCAGGAAGAGGTTCATGGCGGCGCTCATGGCGTGCAGGCGGATGAACTGCTTTCTTAGCGGAGAGTCGCTTGGTGTTGTCACGAAGGAGGCTATCTGCCGCTTCACCTCCAGAATATCAGGGTACAGTTTGAAGGACACGAACAAGTTGGCCGCTATGGCGGCCGCTATCAGCACAAGGGTAACCTTGAACGCAGCCTGCGCCCTGTCCGGCCATGCAATAAAAACCATGAAAATGGCTGCCAGGGAAAGAGACAGGTTGTAGTAGAAATACCCGTTGAAGAGCGCGCCGACTATCCTGCTCGCCAAGTCCCTGTCGAACGACCTGAAAATCATTGGCGTCACGATAAGAGTGAATATGGTTATGCCGCCGACCCAGAGGGCAAGCGTGATGTCGTATAAAACCATGCCCCATGCTTTGTCCATTCATAAATTATAAGGCATGGGCGGGATATCCACAAGTAAAAATGCAGCTTTAAATTCGACCCGTTTCAAAGTCCGAGACACTGGACACTAAAAAAGGGGCTGCGGCATTAGCCGTAACCCCTTGCATACATTCAACCGCAACTGATTTGATTTAACAGGGAAAGCATGGAGCGGGCGACGGGGTTCGAACCCGCGACACCAAGCTTGGGAAGCTTGTACTCTACCAACTGAGCTACGCCCGCGTATCTAAATAATTACATAGAATAAATAACACACGGGGACGGAATTTGCAAGAGCAATTTTCGTGTCCGGGCCTGCCGTTCCTTATTTCACGTCCCCCATCTGCCCGACCACGCCAAGGACGCCTTCGTTGTCCGGCTCCAGGGCGAGGACCCTGTTGAAATATAAACGCGCCTCCTCGCGCTTTCCCAGCCTGAGGCAGAGGAAGCCCAGGTTTGTGAGTACTTTCACGTCACGCGGGGCAAGCGCCAGGCTCTTCATGCATAGCTCATAAGCGCGCTGGTTGTCACCAATACCCTCGAGCGCGAGGGCAAGGTTGTTGTACTGCTTGAACAGGCCGGGCAGGTTCGGGTTAAGGCTGAACGCCAACGTTAGTTCCCGCACGGCATCGGCGTTTTTGTCCAGGTCGAGAAACGCCCCTCCAAGCACCGCGTGCGCGTAGCCCGAACGGGGAGACTTGCCGACGGCGTCGCTCCACAGGGTGACGTCGTCGGCATATGCCTTGTTCCTATCAAATGTCAGACCGGCAAAACACGCAAACAACAAAAGCGCGGCGACGGCAAGGGCGACCTTCCTTGCGGCGGCAGGCCCGTACAGGCGCGCAGCCGCGGCGGATACCATGATGGCGAGCCCGGCGGACGGCAGGTACAGGCGGTACTCCTGCATCGGCTCGCGTAGGTTGACGAAGGTCTCCGGGATGAGCGTTACAAAAAACCAGGCAAGGCAGAACGCCGACAGTCCGTCCTTCCTCGAAAGATACGCGATTAACGCCAGGCAGACCGCAATAAACACCATCGGCAGAATAAACGCCGGGTCTGAAAACGAGGCAGGGACCGGCGGGTCGGGATAGAAGTTCAGGTTTACCGGAAAGACAAACAGCCTCAGATAATCGGCGAGTACCCATGGCTGAGCCATGATGCGCGACGCCGCAACCTGTACGCCCTCAGGCCTGCCGGACTGGACAAGTATGGCGTACTTGGCAGCCGCATATGCCGTTCCGGCGATAAAAAACACCGCCAGCAAAACAGGACTTCTGCCCTGCCTGTCTCTCTTGACAAGCAGTTCATAGAGCAGGACTACGAGCGGTAGCGTGACCGCAAGCTCCTTCGACAACAGCGCGGCGGCGAAAGACACAAGCGAGGCCGCGGCCCACGCCCGTTTCCCGGAAGCCCTGAACCTCACGTACAAATAGAACGAGAGCAGGTAGAAGAACGTGCAGATGAGGGCGCTCCTTGCGATTATATACGTCACCGCGTTTGTGTGCGCCGGGTGCAGGGCGAATAGCCCCGCCGCGAGCGTCGCCGCGTAAGCCCCCCTCCCCGGCTGGCCTGCAAGAAAGAGCGTCAGATAGAATATCACTGCCGTCACTCCGAGGTGCACGGCGATGTTGAATACATGGTAGCTCCAGGGCTGAAGGCCGCTCGCCAGGTAGTTCAGGGCGAGGCTCGCGGTGACCAACGGCCTGTAACCGCCGTAACCCTGCGCGTCTCCGGAGCCCATGTTCATGCTCGTGAAGAAACGGGGTATGTTCCCGGCGCTCCGTATATTGGGGTTTTCTACTATCGAGTGGTAGTCGTCGAAATGGAAAGAGCAGCCAAGCGACCCGGAATATGCGGCGACGGCAAGGATGAGCACGAAGGCAAGGCCCGCATATTGCATGCAGAAGGTTTGTGTATGGCGGTTTTGTTCAGCGTCCGGCACCATCCGGCTCCTTTACAGACTTCGCATTCCCGGCCAGGAAATAAAGCCTGCCCTCGCGCCGCATATAGCCCGCGCGGAGCCGCGCCAGCTCGCCGGACCCGAAATAGATGTCCGCCCTGCCCGCTGTCTTTATTGCACCGCCGGTATCCTGGGCCATGACAAACCGGGAGTAGGGCTCCCAGCCGTCCGGCTTACCATCCGTGAAGACCGGCACCTCGGTCTCGATGAACGCGAGCGCGCCTGCCGGGAAGAGCGAGTTGTCCACGGCCACAGAGCGCTCAGGTGTGACGGGCACCCCCGTCGAGCCGAACGGCCCGTCGTCCTCGAGCCTGAAGAATACGTAGCTCTCGTTGTAGTCCATTATCTCTCCGGCCTCTTCGGGGTGCAGGCGCAGATACGTCTGTATGAAGCTTAACGACATCTTGTCGAGCGTTGCCTTCCTGCGTTCGATAAGCAGGCGCCCGATGCTCCTGTACGGCCTGCCGTTCGCGCCCGCGTAGTTCGCATGCTTCCTTGTGCCGTCAGGGTATGCGAGCACGCCCGAGCCCTGCACGTGCATGAAAAAAAGCTCTACAGGGTCTTTGCACCAGGCAAGCTCGAGCCCTCGCCCTGAAAGAGCGCCATCCTCTATCTCCTTCCGGGAGAAATACGGCACATACCGCCCGTCTACGACCATCCCCGAGAGCCTGTCGTTCATGTACTTAGGACGGAACAGGCCCAGTTCCGCGGTCACTACGTCGTCCGGCATGGCGTATATGGCAAATGGGTGCGCCTCGTCCCGCACCGGGCTTGCGTCGAGCTCCGGCGTGTAATAGCCTGTGTAGAGCACCGTGCCGCGCCCATCCGAGCCCGTGGAGGCGTACACGTCGAAATGCCCCGCGACGTAATCCCTAATCGTCCCGGCGGATGGCCCGGACAGAAGGAAATCACGGAATGCGGTCAGCGACGAGACTATTTGGGATACGGGATATTTTTCCGTACCGAAAATTATTTCTTTATCCTGGGGGAGCTTTGAGAAGTAAGCGATAGAGTTGTCGACCGAACCGGCTAAACCTGAAACGTCGGATCCGTCAGTGAACGACGGGTAATCACGAGGTGCCAGCCTGACGAGGGCTTCGGAAGGAGATACCGCAACCGGCCGGGGCGCGGCGCACGCGGTCAGCAGCAGGGAAAGGATTAATAACGCGGCCCGTTTTATATCTTGAACCTCCCCATCTCGTCCCTCAGGGACTCGGCCTGTCTGAGCAGTTCCTCGACCGCGCCCTCAAGGCCGGTCGAGACTTCCGTGTTCTTCTGGGCTATGTCGAGGAACTTTTCCATGGACTGCACGAAGACCGAGCTCTCGTCGCTCTGCGACCTGGTGGCGTTGGCTATGGTGCCGACTACCTCCTTGGTATCGTCGAGGCTCCTCGCGAAGTCCTTAATGCCGCGCGACTGCTCCGAGAGCGCACGCCTGACCTCTTTCGCGATGTCGTTCATCTTCTCGGCCGCGGAGGATATCAGCTCGCTGCCTTTGCTCTGCTCCATCGTGGCCCGCTCGATAGAGCGTATCCTTTCGTGGACGTTCTTTATCGCCTCGGATACCTTGCGGACGCTAGCGACCTGCTGGGTGGTGGCACGCTCTATGTCTCCCGCGGTCTCCCTCGACCGCTCCGATGAGACCAGTATCTTCTTAAGGGCGTCTGATGCGCCGTATGCCATCTGCGCCCCTTCGAGCACGCGCTCCCTGCCGGCCCTCATGGCCTCCACGGCCTCCTTGGACTCCCTCTGCACCGACTTTATAAGCTTCTTTATCTCCCCGGTCGAAGACGACGTCTTCTCGGCAAGCTCCTTTATCTCGTCCGCCACAACGGCGAAGCCCTTCCCGTGCTCTCCGGCCTGGGCCGCGAGTATCGCGGCGTTGAGCGCGAGGAGCGAGGTCTGGTTGGCGACTTCGTCTATGACCTTCACTATATGGCCTATCTCGACCGAGCTTGCGCCGAGCCGCTCGATTACCTCGGAGGTCTCTTCGACGGTCTCCCTTATCCGCTCCATGCCCTCTATGGTCCTCGCTATCGCCTGGTTGCCGAGCGTGTCGGCGTCTTCGGACACGACCTGCGAGAGACGGGCCGCCTCCTTGGACCTCTCCTCGACTTCGTCGATCGAGACCTCTATCTGGCTTATCGAGTCCGAGGTCTCGGACGTAAGCTCCGCCAACACCTGCACGTCCTCCGCCACGCTCTTTATCGAGGCCGTCATCTCCGCGAGAGACGAGGACGCCTCCTCCACATAGCTCGACAGCTCCATGGTGTTGTCCGCCACGACCTCGACTTGCGCCGCCATCTGTGTTACCGTAGCGGAGCTGTCGGTCGCAGTGATGCTCAGGCTGTCCGCGCTCCCCGCTATGTCCTGGACTGAGCGGTCTAGCCTCTCCAGCACCCTGAAATTTTCGTTGGTGGACGAGGCCTGCTCCTGGGAACTCGAAAGGAAGTCACGCGACTTCTCGCCTATCCTGCCGGTCAGGGAAAGCACGCGGAATGCCGACTGTTGCGCCCCCTCGACCAGGTCCCGGAGCCTGACGAGGAACGTGTTGAAGTTTCCGGCAAGCTCGCCTATCTCGTCGGTGGAGTTCACGTCCAGCCTCTGCGTGAGGTCTCCCCCGCCCTGGGCCATCTCCTTCAGTATGCCGTTCATCTTTTCGAGCGGTTTCAGCACCAGCCGGTTGAAGCTGTTTATAAGGACGAATATGCTGACCAGCCCGAGGAGCATCACCGCAAGGGCCTGCCATATAAAGTAGCTTTTCATCGTCTTCTGGTGGTTGACGGAAGATATGCCGACTGTGACCGTGCCGATGCCCGTCCCTGCGCTGACAACAGGCATCGTGACGGAAATGAGGCCCTTGCTACCGGACGTCCCCGCCTCCTTCATGACATTGCCGGAGGCGTCCTGCACCTTGATGAACGCTATGTCCTTGTCGCCAGCAAGAGTTGCGACCGCGCCTTCAAGACCTGCCATGTCCGAGGTCTGCATATAAGGCGCCACGGCCACGGCAAGGGCGGTGGCGGTGAGCCGGGCGGACTTCTTCACGTCCTCCACCGCTATCGACTCGTATCGGTAGAAGTTGATATAGGCCCCGAGCCCAATCCACATGACGAACAGGACGACGATAATCTTTCCGAACTTCAGTTTGAGGCCCGTGAGCATTACTTTTTCAGTTTCCTTATGTCTCTGGGGTGGAAGGAGCCCTTCTCGGTGATGATGGCCGTGATGTACCTGGCCGGGGTGACGTCGAACGCCGGGTTTGCTACCTTGACACCTTCGGGTGCTATGCAGACCTTGCCGAAGACCTCCGTCACCTCGTGCGCGCCACGCTGCTCGATTGGTATCAGGTCGCCCGAGGCCATGTCGAGGTCTATGGTGGAAGTCGGGGCCGCGACGTAGAACGGTATGCCGTGCTCCTTGCAGAGCACCGCGACGGTGTATGTCCCTATCTTGTTGGCGACGTCGCCGTTCCTGACCGTCCTGTCTGTACCCACTATGGCTAAGTCCACCTCGCCCTTCTTCATGAAGTATCCGGCCATGTTGTCCGTTATGAGCGTGACGTCTATATTGTCCTGCATCAGCTCCCAGGCCGTCAGCCTCGCGCCCTGGAGCACCGGCCTCGTCTCGTCGGCGAACACCTTTATCCGCTTGCCCTGCTCGACCGCCACGCGCATGGGCGCAGTCGCGGTGCCGTATCCGCCGGTCGCGAGCGAGCCCGCGTTGCAGTGCGTAAGTATCGTGTCGCCGTCCTTGATGAACTGCGCGCCGTATTCGCCTATTGCGCGGTTGACCGCAATGTCCTCTTCGAGCACCCGGACGGACTCCTCGATCAACATCTCCTTGAGCCTCGACACACCGGCGCCCTTGTGTTTCCGGGCGAACTTCTTCATGCGCTCGATGGCCCAGAACAGGTTTACCGCGGTCGGCCTCTGCGCGGCCAGGTGGTCGCAGGCGGGTATGAGCTTCTTGTAAAACGTCTCGAAGTCGCGCGCCTTAATCTCCTGCGCGGCGAGTGCCACGCCCATCGCGGCCGCGATGCCGATTGCCGGCGCCCCCCGTATCCATAGGTCTTTTATGCCCTTTGCCACGGTCTTGTAGTCCAGGCAGTCGACATAGACGACCTCTACCGGAAGCCTCGTCTGGTCGAGCATGCATACCCTGCCGTCTTTCCATTCAATGGTCGGTATCATAAAAAGAACGCACCTCTTAATGCTAAGTTTTATGAAGGCTTACGGAAAGCTATTCTAAACCGGGTCGGGCCTTTTTGTCAATACATATCGTGGGCGGGCTGTACGAACAAAACTCTTCTATTTTTACCCTTAATATGGTATTAGTTAAGTGCGGATGACTAACCGGCAATGTCAGCATTAATAAGGCGGCCATGAGAAAGATTGCGGCACCACAACTTTCGTTCTTCCCAAACCTGACGGCCAGGTTTCCCTCTACCCGCTATCAGGGCAGCAAGGCCAAGCTGTCGGAATGGATATGGGGGCAGCTTGCCGGCCTGGATTTTACGTACTGCCTTGACGCCTTCGGGGGCACAGGGGCCATCGCGTACCAGCTCAAGCAGGAAGGAAAACGGGTAACTTATAACGACCTGCTCCGTTTCAATTATTACTTCGGTGTTGCCCTGATTGAGAACGACCATGTCCGGCTCAGCAAAGAAGACGTTGATTGGCTTTTAACCACGCACCCCGGAGTAACATACCCGAACATTGTCCAGGAAAACTTCCACGACGTCTATTATACCGCCGAAGAAAACGCCTGGGTTGACCAGACCATAACTAACATACGCCTGCTTGCCGACCCATATAAGTACGCTCTCGCATTCTTTGCGCTTTGCCAGGCGTGCATTATCAAGCGGCCATATAACTTATTCCACAGGAAGAACCTTTATATACGTTTTGCGGACGTGGAGCGTTCGTTTGGAAACAAGACCACCTGGGACAGACCTTTTGACGAGTGGTTCAGGATTTTTGTCGAGGAGGCCAACCAGGCAGTTTTTGATAATGGACAAGTAAACAGCGCATTGAACATGGACGCGGTTGATGCGCCGGGCGATTATGATTTGGTATACATAGACACCCCCTATATATCTAAACGCGGCTCGACCGTGGATTATTTCGGCTTTTACCATTTTTTGGAAGGGCTTTCGTTATATGACGGATGGGGCGAATTAATTGATTATGGTTCAAAACACCGGCGACTGAAACCACGGTCAAATGATTGGACTGATAAAAACCGCATACACGCAGCTTTTGACCGGGTGTTTGACAGGTTTCGAGAAAGCATCCTGGTGGTTTCCTACAGGAGCGACGGGATACCCTCGGAACCAGAACTGATTTCTCTCCTGAAGAAATATAAAAGCCATGTGCATGTCGAGCACTACGGCAGCTACAAATACGTGTTGTCCACCAATTCAGAGTCCAGGGAAATTCTGCTGATTGGCACATAAAGCACCGGAGCAACAAGAATATGACGCCGGAATATTTCCGAGAAAAGCTATTGAAGCACTTCGACGAGTTCCAAGACACCCTTTCCACGGATGCCGGGGATTGGGTCGTCAAGGGTTTTATTGACGTCTATAAGAACATATATACCGTGTCCGTGGATACCAAGGTGGTTTCCAAAATCATCGAGTTGATGCTGTTCCCCGTGATATCCCGGTTTGCCGTGGAACAAGGCTTCGGTATGGTGCTCAGCGAGCACCAGAACCATTATCCCGATATTACCCTGATCGCAAAAGACGATACAAAGTTCGCGCATGACTTGAAAAGCACCTACCGCACCAATGAACACACTGTTAACGGTTTTACTTTGGGCGCGTTTACCGGGTATTTCCGCCAGCGCAATTCATCGAAGAATACCACTTTCCCTTATGAACAATACGCCGCGCATTTCGTCTTGGGAGTAATATACAGCCGGAACGAAAATGTTTCGGATGAAAGACGGGTTAACAAGCTGGAAGACCTGCAAAATATTGTTTCCGTCGTCAAGGATTTTACCTTTTTACTCCAGGAGAAGTGGAGGATTGCCGGAGAACTTCCCGGAAGCGGTAACACCAAGAACATCGGCTCTGTAAAAACCATACAGGGGCTGAAAGACGGTAAGGGGCCTTTTACAGACCACGGCCAGGAGGTATTCGACGATTACTGGATGAACTACTTGACCGAAGACATGTCAAGGGCCATCGATTCCTCAGTCCCTTATCACAACCTGAAAGAATATTTGAAGTGGCGCGGTCGCGCTTCACGCAAAAGATAACATTAACCCGCCAGCCGCATGATTTCTTGTCTGACCAACGGGCTTACTTCGGCACGGTGAAGTAGAACGTGCTCCCCGCCCCCTTGTCCGAATACACCCAGATATTGCCGCCTTTCTTCTCGACTATCTTCTTGCAGGTGGACAGTCCGAGTCCGGTACCCGGTATCTTCGCGGCGGCGTCCGTCCTGTAGAACGGATAAAACACCTTCTCCGCTTCCGACTCGTCCATCCCCATCCCGTTGTCCGCGACCGATACCTGGTAGAACAGGTCCTTTTCATGGCAGCCGATTACGACTTCCGGGGCCTCCCTGTGTGACGAATACTTCACCGCGTTCGAGACCAGGTTAGACAGGACCCTCTTGAGGCAAAGCGGGGCATACCTGATTTTGGCGCCATCCGGGACCTCGAACCTGACCGAGGCATTATCGGGGAGCGCCATGTCTTCTACGACTGTCCGTATGAATACGCCAAGCTCAATCTCCCTGACATCCTTGTTGTCCGGGTCGCAGATGATGGAGAAGCCGCTGAGCGCGGAGATAAGCTCCTCCATGTAGTTGAAGTTCCTCGTCATGCGGTCCAGGAAATCAGTAACCTCGTAGGGGAGGCCTTTGGAATATTTCTCCGAGATAAGCTCGGCGAACATCCTGGTCGAAAAGAGAGGGTTCCTCAGGTCGTGCATTATCCTGTTGACCATCGAAGAAAACTCTTTTTCGGTCTCGCGCTTCGCTTCCAGGCTGTGGATATAAAGGCCGACCTGGGCCGCGATGTTCTCAAGGAACTGGACGCGCTCCTGCGGGAAGCAGCCTTTCTTTCCGTCCACGACATGGATGAGCCCGTGGTACTTGTGCCAGAAGCGTATCGGGACTAGCGCAAGCGACTCCCACCCGCTCCGCACGCACTCGCCCCGGAAACGGCCTGTCTTCATGCCCTCCCTAAGCGGCTCCAGACCCTGGAGGTCGTTTGTGAAGAAAGAGCCGTTGGACGTGTAAATGGGCAGGGCAGGGTCGTACTCGCCCTTGCTTATCTCGATGCACGCGCACTTGTCGTGCCTGACGCACAGCGGGCCTTCCTTCTTTAAGAAACCTTCGGAAAAACCCATATGGGTCTGGTACGGGATGTTGCCATGCTTGTCCATCAGCCGAATGCCTATAGCCTCGCACTTCAGGTAGCCGGCGAGTACCGCGACCGTCCTGTCCAGGACGTGCTCGATGTCATGCCCCTCGTTGAAAAGCGCAAGTATCTCGGCGTTGATATTTCTTTCTGCGGCCAGTTCGTCAAGTTCAACCATAATACTCCACCTGCGTTGCGCTTTTGTCGATACGCTAAAAGCCGGGTTCCTGGTGTCTTAACCTGAGCGCCTGCGCGACCGGCCTGCTCGTAAGCCTGCCCATGTATGTGTTCAGCCCTTTCATAAGCACGGGATCGGCAGTCAAGGCCTCCTCGACCCCGTGGTTGGCTATCTTCAGAACATATGGGAGCGTCACGTTCGTCAGCGCGAACGTGGAGGTCCTTGGGACCGCGCCTGGCATGTTCGTCACGCAGTAGTGTATGACACCGTCGACGGTGTATACCGGGTCGGAGTGGCTCGTAGGCCGCGATGTCTCGAAGCAGCCGCCCTGGTCTATCGCTACGTCCACGACGACGGAGCCCTTCCGCATCCCTGAAATATGCTTCCTGGTGACGAGCTTGGGCGCCTTCGCCCCGGCGACCAGTACCGCACCTATTACCAGGTCGGCCTCCCTGACCGACTCCTCGACCACCTGCCTGTTCGAGGCAAGCGTCCGGATGTTCCCGTGGAATATGTCTTCGATATAGTCGAGCCTGTCTACGCTCAAGTCGAGCACGGTTACTTCCGCGCCCATCCCGTGTGCGACCTTGGCCGCGTTGGCACCGACCGTGCCCGCCCCGACGACCACGACCTTGGCGGCCTCGACGCCCGGCACGCCGGACAGCAGCACACCGCGTCCGCCGTTATTTTCCTGGAGGTAGTACGCGCCGACCTGCACGGCCAGCCGTCCTGCAACCTGGCTCATCGGCATCAGCAGGGGAAGCGTGCCGTCCGGCCTCTGTATGGTCTCGTATGCGACTGCGATGACCTTCCGGTCGAGCAACGCCTCCGTCAGGGCCTTCTCCGCGGCTAAGTGGAGGAACGTAAAAAGCACCTGCCCTTCTTTTAACAGGCCGCGCTCGCTGGCCAGCGGCTCCTTTACCTTCACGACCATCCCGGACTTGCCGTAGACGGCCCTGGCGGACGGGACTATCCTGGCGCCCGCCTCAACGAACTCCTTATCGGATATGCCGCTTCCAAGTCCCGCGCCCTTCTCGACGATTACCTGGTGCCCTGAGTGCGCAAGCTCCCGGACGCCTGCCGGGACCATCCCCACCCTGAACTCCTTGTCCTTTATCTCCTTCGGTACGCCTATTATCATAGGGACGCTCCTTTAGTCTGAATATAACACAATGCCTTTTAAAAACAAACAGTTTTCGGATGCGCCCACCATGTTTTCGGCCGCACCGCGCAATTACCGGCATAAGGCTTTTTCCTTGACCTCGGCTTTCAAATTGTGATAAAAACAAAGGCTTAACTTTGAAGCGCAAAAATCAGCCCCTGCCATGGACAGGGCTGCAACTGTCAAAAGTATCTCATTTCATTTTCCGGAGGCATCGATGTACATAGAAAAACCAATGCAGCATTTCCTCGACAAGTTGAGCTCCAAGTCGCCCGAGCCGGGCGGTGGAAGCGCCGCCGCCTTAGTCGGCGCGGAAGCCGCGGCCCTGGTCGGCATGGTCTGCTACCTGACGCTCGGCAAGGAGAAATACGCGGACGTACAAGCGGACATCGAGCTGCTCCGTGCCCAGTCCGAAGTGGCGAGGGCCGACCTTCAGAGGCTTCTCCAGGAGGACACCGAGGCGTTTGCAGAGGCGTCCGCCGCCTACAAGCTCCCGAAGGACACGGACGAGCAGAAGAAGCACCGCGAAGAGAAAATCCAGTCCGGGCTGAAGAAGGCCACCGAGGTCCCGTTCGCGATCGGCGGGAAGTCGCTGGAGGTAGCGAGGCTGAGCCTTACCGCCGCAGAGAAGGGCAACAAGGGCGCGGTGTCGGACGCGGGCGTGGGAGTCCTTTTCGCGGAGTCCGCGGTCCAGGCCGCCGCGCTTAACGTCCGCATCAACCTGGTCTCGATAAAGGACGCGGCCTACGTGTCCGACAAATGGAAGCGGATGCAGGAGATGATGAAGGAAGTCGAGACGCTTAAGGAGAAGGTACTGAAGATTACATACGACAAGATAGGATAAGCAAACCATAACCACCAAGGAGGCATTATGTCAGCGAAGATCATTGACGGAAACGCGATTGCGGAAGAGATCAAGCACGAGATAATCAAGGAAGTGGCGGCCCTCAAGGCCAAGGGTGTCATACCCGGCATAGCCACGCTTCTGGTCGGCGACAACTACGGCGCGAAGATGTACAGGGGCCAGGTCGAGAAGAACTGCGCGGAGGTCGGCTTCACCTACGTCAACTGCAACCCCGCCGCGGACGCGACCGAGGCGCAGGTGGTCGAGGAAGTCAAGAAGCTGAACACGGACAAGACGGTATCCGGCATCCTCCCGCTCAGGCCGTTCCCGGAGCAGATATCCGACTCGGCTATAATCAACTGCATTGACGTGAACAAGGACATCGACTGCTTCCACCCGTTCAACATGGGCAAAGTCGTCCTGGGCGAGCCCGCTTTCCCGCCCGCCACACCAGCTGCCTGCATGGAGATGCTGGAGAGGCTCGGCGTAGACTTCGTCGGGGCCGAGATAGTCGTCGTCGGACATTCGAACATCGTCGGCAAGCCGATAATGCTCCTGGCGCTTAACCGTAACGCCACGACGTCTAACGTGCACGTGTTCACCTCGCAGAAGGGCAACACTGGCAAGCACACCCTCGGCGCGGACATACTCATCGTCGCGGCAGGCAGGGCGGGGCTGGTCACCAAGGACATGGTAAAGCCCGGCGCGATAGTCATAGACGTGGGCATCAACCGCGTCAACGTCCTCGATGCGGACGGCAAGCCGGTCCTGAACGACAAGGGCAAGCCGAAGACCAAGACGGTCGGCGACGTGGACTTCGAGAACGTCAAGGAAGTCGCATCCGCAATATCGCCCGTTCCCGGCGGCGTGGGGAGCGTGACCAATATGACCCTGATGAAGAACGCGCTCAGGGCGTGCAAGATACATAACGGCATAGCGTAAGCAGACAAGATACTGCAAAACCAAAGGGGTTACGGTGAACACCGTAACCCCTTGATTTGTTTATGGTGGAGCAGATCGGGATCGAACCGACGGCCTCATCCGTGCGAGGGATGCGCTCTCCCAGCTGAGCTACTGCCCCGTTAAAAGAAATAATAAATTACCAGAAAAAGAACCCATCGTCAAGGGAAAAGGCGATACAGGCCGGGCCGGGCGCAATTAGTTGACGCGCGGGACTTTTATGGCTATCGTAGCCGCAACCTATTACCGGAGACGCGCATAAGAAACCCCGCCAATAGTTTTTGCCTCACTTACCGTTTAGCGGTATAATATAAAGAGAACCCCTAAGGACACTTTGCGCAAAGGGGGTGAGCGCATGAAAAAGACCGCCAAACTCCTTGCGGGCGTTATCGGCGCGGCCGCGCTGGTACTGGCCTTGAGCGGGACTGCACAGGCCCATTCGAGGTTCTTCTTCGGGCTGACCATTGCTCCTCCACTTCCACCGCCTGTATATGTCTACCCGTCCTACCCGCGCGTATATGTAGAACCTGCACCGCCGCCGTACTACTATGACCGCGGCATCTACTACGAGCGCAACTACGACCCATACTCCGGCAGGTATTACTACGCGCCGAGGTACGAAGGCCCGTACCACAGGGGACACCGTCGCGACTGGGACGACTATGATTATTAGTTGACCGATAAGCCGTCTCTATCCTTGGAAAACCCCGGCACTGCCGGGGTTTTTTATTTGAAGTTGCGGGCAGTTACGACACCCAGGCTGCATTGACGGCACGGCCGTGCGGTGCTAAAATTATAGATGCAGGGATAATGGACTCCCTCACCATTCAGGAGGTGCGCCATGCGGTTTATCAAAAAGCTGGCGAGTTCTCTGGTTGCTGTATTGTTAGTCCTGCAGTTGGGTTCCGGCACGGCGAACGCGCTTTCCATATCCTGGGCGTTCATGTTCCCTGTCCCCATACCGCTTCCGGTCTGGACGGTGGAGCACCCGCACTCGCTAATCACCTACGGCTTCCTCTTCCCGTTCTGGCTGCCGCTTCCTTTCTACGATTACGGCGAGAAAGGGCCGATCGAACCCAAGTTCAAGGGCGAGGCCATACCGCCCGGGACTGACGTATATGTGGACGGGAGGGATGCGGGCAAGGTCGAATCCCTCTCCGGCAATAACCCATTGATAGGACTGCCTGAGGGTGTGCACAGCCTTGAGCTGAAAAACGATGGGCGCACGCTTTACGCCGCGAGCTTCGACGTGAAAGACGGCGCAATTTCGAACGTCCGTTACGACAAAACCCCTGCCGCCGACTGACTTGGCGGCGGATGAAATATACGGAGCAGAAGCATGAAGTTCGTAAAGAGATTTACAGTAATGGCCGTGGCCGTCATCATGGCGGTGTTCTTCGTAGCCGCACCGGCCAGTGCCGACGACGTAAGGATCGGCTGGGGCTTCCTGTTCCCGATCCCCCTGCCGATACCGATTTACCAGTTGCCTCACGAGCCCTCGCCTGTTACAATAGGGCTGCTATTCCCGATACCCGTGCCGCTTCCGGTATACGACTACAACTACCACAAGGTGCGGGAAGAGGTCAGGCCGGTCGAGAGGTACGGTATGCTCCAGACGCTTGTGCGTCCAACCTCGGCTGACGTATATATCGACGGCAAGTTCTACGGCAGGGCGGGCGACTTCGCGTCCAAGTCCGAAGCGGTTACGCTCTATCCCGGCAACCATGCGGTCGAGTTCCGGACGCCCGGCTATAAGACATATTCACTCGAAACATATGTCGGTCCGGGCAGGCTCGTGACTGTCGAGTACGAAATGCAGCCTGTACAGTAACAGGGGGTTGAACTATGAGGCTTCTTGTTAAATTGGTATTTGGTGTGGCATTGGCGCTCCTGTTCTCGGCCGCGTTCTGCGGTGCGGCCGATGCGCATATGCGCGGGCGATTCGGCGGTGGCGTGATTATTGCGCCCTACCCCTATTACAGCCCGTATTACGACCCGTGGTACTACCCGCAGCCGTACTACCCGCCTCCGAATTACGGATGGCTCAAGACGGACGTCGAGCCGAACACAGCCGAGGTCTGGGTAGACGGGAAATTCTTCGGATACGTGAAAGACTTCGACGGCCCGATCAACCACCTGAAGCTCCCGCTCGGCTTGCACGAGGTAGATTTCAAGGCGCCCGGCTACAAGACGTTCAGCGTGAACGTGGACATCTCGCCGGACGCGACGT
>Ga0334722_10000344_pt1 | contig 70722 bp, 64 predicted proteins | sample C3_bottom_MG_FD_207210 | JGI IMG/M metagenome (GOLD analysis project Ga0334722, IMG submission 207210) | Sediment microbial communities from Yellowstone Lake, YNP, Wyoming, USA - C3_bottom | ecosystem: Environmental > Aquatic > Freshwater > Lake > Sediment | place: USA: Wyoming | collected... | reverse complement strand
CGCGAATAGCCCATCATGGCCCGGCGTCGATGAATCGGCGCGGTAGTTAGAGGCCGGATATACGTGCGCAGTCGTACCTTACCGCCAAAGAACGGGGTGCTTGCAAACGAGGAGGGGTCCATATACGCGTTTCTGTACGGATGAAAAGCATATCCATACAGAAACGCGGTTATTGGGAGCACCAAACCCTGCGCGGGGGTTTTACACAAGATCGTCGATTGCGCCCGGACGGGATGCCGTCCACGCAAGCTTTGTCGGCGCACTTCGATTTGTTTTCCTGCTTCCGTCAACGCAGCGCCGCCGCAATCCGCTGCATCGCGCCTAAGCCCTCGATGAACTGATGCTCGATCACGGGGGCGAAATAGGGCATGACCAGGACCATCCCGAGCAGGCCGATCAGAATGGTAAGCGGGAAACCGATGACGAAAATATTGAGCTGCGGCGCGGCGCGGGTGAGCACGGCCAGCGCCAGGTTGGTGGTCAGCAGCGCGGCCAGCAGCGGCAGCGCCAGCGCCAGTCCGAAGGAAAAGATGTTGCCGCCCCATTCCACCAGGGCGCGCAGGCCGCCAGCGGCCGAGAGCGGGGCGAGCGGCAGCACTTCGAAACTTTGCACCAGCGCCGAGATCAGCAGCAGGTGGCCGTCGACGGCGAGAAAGGCCAGGCTGACGACGATGCCAAGGTATTGCCCAAGTACCGGGATGAAGCCGGGAACCGATGCATCGTAAAGTGTCGCGAAGCCCAGCCCCATCTGCAGTCCGATGAGTTCACCCGCGATTTCAGCGGCCCAGAACACGACCTGCATTGCAAAGCCCAGGGCGAGGCCGATCAACACCTGCTGCGCCAGCACCAGCAAGCCGGTGGCCGAACTCGGGTCGATGCCCGGCGGAGAAGCGACCAGCGGGGCCACGAGGATGGTGAGCAGCACGCCGAGTCCGATTTTTATACGTGCGGGAAAGCTCGGGTTGCCGATCACCGGCGCACTCGCGATCAGCGCGAGTATGCGCGCCAGCGGCCAGGCGAAGGCAGCCAGCCAGGCGTTCAATTGCACGGTGCTGACGCTGATCATGCGGCAGGCTCAGCCGATGAAGCCGGGAATGCCGTTATACAGATCGCGCATGTAACCGAGAAAGATGGACAGCATCCACGGCCCGAGCACCACCAGCACGACGAATATCGCCACCAGCTTGGGTATGAACGACAGGGTCATCTCGTTGATCTGGGTGGCCGCCTGGAATACGCTCACCAGCAGGCCGGTCAGCAGCGCCGCGATCAAGGGCGGTGCCGACAGCAGCAGCGTGATCTGCAGCGCCTGCTGCGCGATGCTGAGGACACTCTCGGGGGTCATCTTCAGTGCGATCCGGGCGTCAGGTGTGGAAACTCTGCACCAGCGAACCGATCAGCAGGTTCCAGCCGTCGGCGAGCACGAACAGCATGATCTTGAACGGCAGTGAAATCGTCGCCGGCGACATCATCATCATGCCCATCGACATGAGCACGCTCGCCACCACCATGTCGATGATGATGAACGGCAGGAACACGAGGAATCCGATCTGGAACGCGGTCTTCAACTCGCTGGTCACATAGGCCGGGATCAGGATCTTGAGCGGAACCTGGGTTGCGTCCTGCAGCGGCGGCAGATTGGCGATGCGCGCGAACAGCGCCAGGTCCGCCTCGCGCGTCTGGCGCAGCATGTAGCCCGACAGGGGCACCGCGCCTTTCTCCAGCGCCTCGGCAAAGCCGATTTTCTCCTCGACCAGCGGCTGGTAGGCCTCGGTGTAAATACGATCGAGCACCGGCGACATCACGAACAGCGTCAGGAACAAGGACATGCTGATCAGCACCTGGTTCGACGGGGTGGACTGCACCCCGAGCGCGTGGCGCAGCAGCGAGAGCACGATGATGATGCGGGTGAAGCTGGTCATGAGCAGCAGCACCGAGGGCAGGAACGACAGCGCCGTCAGCATCAGCAGCGTCTGCACGCTCAGGGTGTAGGTCTGGCCGCCGCCGGCCGCCGGCTTGCTGCTGAACGCAGGCAGCGCCAGATCCTGCGCCAGCGCCGGCGCCGCGATGGCGAGGCCGAGCAGCAGCAGCGCGATCAGGCTTGCAGCACGCTTACTCATGATTGCGTTTTTCCGTCATGCGGCGCAGCCAGGTGGCAAACCCTGCGTCCGCCGGCGCCGGCACGCTTGCATCCCCTGCCAGGGCGGACTCGTTGCGCGGCATGGTGTGCAGCGTGCGCACCTGCCCGGGGGCGACGCCGACCAGCAGCCAGGTGGCGCCGACTTCGACCACGACGATGCGTTCGCGCTGGCCGACGGCGGCGCTGCCGACGACGCGGATCAGCCTCGACCCGCTGGCGCCAAAAGAAGAAAATCGCTTCAGCAGCCAGGCCACAGCGACCACCAGCGCGAGCACGGCGGCGAGGCCCAGTACCACCTGCACCACGCTGCCGGCGGTCACCACCGGGCTGGAAGCGGCCGCTGGTGCGGCCGCAATCGCCGGCTCGAGCCAGGCAGCGAGAACGGCGAGCACGGCCGCCTTGTCACCGGTTTTGCGCATTGCGTCTACCGGTTCAGCTTGCGGATGCGTTCGGACGGCGTGATCACGTCGGTCAGGCGTATGCCGAACTTGTCGTTCACCACCACCACCTCGCCCTGCGCGATCAGGCAGCCGTTGACCAGCACCTCCATCGGCTCACCCGCCATGCCGTCGAGTTCGACCACCGAGCCCTGCGCGAGTTGCAGCAGGTTCTTGATCGCGATCTTGGTGCGTCCGAGCTGCACTTCCAGTTGCACCGGAATGTCCAGGATCATGTCAAGGTCGGTGCGCTGAACCGCAGTGCCGCCGCCGGCGGTGAACTGCTCGAAAATCTGCGCCGGCTCCGCGCCTCCGGCGGCGGGCGGAGCGCTCGTCGCCGTTTGCTGCTCTTGCATTGCCGCGCCCCAATCGTCGGCGCTGATTTGTGCCTGCGGTGCGATTTCGCCCATGTTCATTTCCTTCTCAGAGCTTGCTTCGACATGAGGACGGAAGTGCCACGCGCCTTCCTCGGTCCCTCGTGTTCCCCCGGGTCTGGGGCTGATGCGCCAATTTTGTAACGGCCGTTCATTCGTTCACCGAACTCGCGAGCATCTTCTTGACCTTGAGCGCGTACTGGCCGTTGAACATGCCGTAGCTGCATTCCATCAGCGGTACGCCGTCGACGGCAGCGGTGATGTCCTCCGGAATGTCGAGCGCGATCACGTCGCCGGCTTTCATTTGGATAATCTGGTTGAACGTCACTTCGGAGTGTCCCAGCGTGGCGACCAGTTCGACTTCCGCCACCTGTATCTGCTGCGCGAGCAGGCGCAGCCAGCGCTTGTCCACTTCGAGATGGTCTCCCTGCATGCTGCTGTAGAGCAGATCGCGCACCGGTTCGATCATCGCGTAGGGCAGGCAGATGTGGAACTCGCCGGAGGTTGAGCCGAACTCGATGTTGAAGGTGGTCACCACGACCACTTCGTTGGGGGTCGCGATGTTGGCAAACTGCGTGTTCATCTCGGCGCGCAGATACTCGAACTTCAATTCGTACACCGGCTTCCAGGATTTCTCGTACTCCTCGAACACCACGCCGAGCAGGCGCTGGATGATGCGCTGCTCGGTTTGGGTGAAGTCGCGGCCTTCGACCCGGGTGTGGAATCGGCCGTCCCCGCCGAACAGATTGTCGACCACCAGGAACACCAGGTTGGGATCGAAAATGAACAAGGCAGTGCCGCGCAGCGGTTTGGCCTGCACCATGTTCAGATTGGTCGGGACCACCAGGTTGCGGATGAATTCGTTGTACTTGATGATGCGTATCGGCCCGACAGAAATTTCAGCGGTGCGCCGCATGAAATTGAACAAACCCAGGCGCAACTGGCGCGCGAAGCGCTCGTTGATGATTTCCAGGGTCGGCATGCGCCCGCGCACGATGCGCTCCTGGGTCGCCAGATTGTAAGGGCGCACCCCCTTGGTATCGATCGGCGCCTTGACCTCGTCCGCCTCCCCGCTGACGCCTTTGAGCAGCGCATCGACTTCGTCCTGGGACAGAAAGTCCTGGCTCATGGCCGCTACTGGATGACGAACGAAGTGAACAGCACGCTGTCCAGCGCCTTCGCCGCACCGGTTCCAGCGAGCGGCTGCACGATCTCGCGGGTGAGATCGGCGCTCAGCGTCTTCTTGCCCTCAAGCGAGGTAATCTCGCTCGCTTTCTTGCTCGAGAGCAGCAACAGCACACGGTTGCGGATCTCGGGCATGTGCAGTTTGGTCGCTTCGATCAGGGACTCGTCCGTGGCCTTGAGCGCCAGTCCCACCTGCAGATACTGCGGTCCGGCGTCGTCCTGCTGCAGATTGACGGTGAACGGTTCGAGGGTCACAAACACCGGCGGCTTGGCCGGGACCGTCTTGGCCGTTGCGGCCTTGGCACTGCCCGGTTTGTGCGGCGCCTCCGGCGTCTCGCCGCGCAGAAAATACCAGGAGCCGCCGCCTCCGGCGACGGCCAGCGGCAGAACTACCAGCAGGGCGAGTTTGAGCAGGCTGCGTTTTTTCTTCGCCGGCGCCGCGGCTTCATCCGGTTCGGTGTCCGGTTCCGGCGGGGGCAGGGGCTTTGTTGCGGGCTTGCCGGGTTTGGTTGCGGAAGTTGCCATGCTGTGCCTGTATCGTCTGGGACGCGTGGGTTGAGGGTATGCCTGGATTATTGGCGAGCCGCAGCTTGCGCGCTATGCGAAACAGATGGGTGAATGCCCCTCAGCTTGCGCTTTTGCGCGACGGCCACGACGCCGTGCGCGCGGCGCGTCAGGCGAAGGTGTCGACCAGCCCGCGCATGCGGCGCAACACGCGCTCGCCGCGATCCACGGTGGTGTCCACGGACGCGGCGGCGGCATCCCCGCTCGGGTAGGCACGCCCTTCGTGCCGCGGCTGCGCCTGCTCGCGAAAGGCGTCGGCGCTCACGTTGGCGTTGCCCAGAGTGATGCCGCTGTCGGCGAGCATTTCGCGCAGCCGCGGCATGGCGGCCTCGACCGCCTCGCGCACCGCGGCGTGGGCGGAGACGAACTGCGCGCTGGCTTTGTCATCGTTCAGCGTGAGCGTTATTTTCAGCGGGCCGAGTTCGGGCGGGTTCAGATGCAGTTCCGCCGTCTGCTGCTTGTGGCCGGCCATCCATACGAGCTTGTCGCCCAGGCCCGTGTCCCAGCCCCGATCGCCCACGCGCGCATCCGGCACTGCGGCAGGAGCCGATGTGACCGCAGTCGCGGCCGTCGGGGCATTGCCGGAGTGCAGGGCCGCTGCCGGCGCCGATATCGACTTGTGCTGATCCAGCAGGCCGGCAACGAAGGCGACTTCGCGGCGGATCTCGCCCTCGGCGGACGGCGCAAACTTCCCGGACGCGGCAATATCGGCCACGGTCGCCGCGGTCGCCGCGGCCGGCAACGCGGGCTCGGCCGTAGCCGCCGCGCGAGCGCCGGCAAGCGGGCCCTTGCGCGCGTCGGTCGCGAGCCCGACGCGCTCAGGTCTTCCAGGCGCGAGCGTCAGGTGCAGTGCGGATGCGGCCAGGTCTAGCGCCGTGGCGGCGACGAGCGGAGCTTGGTCGGTCTCCTGCGCTGCCGCAGCGCTTGCGCGCGGGCCCTTGCGCGCGTCGGTCGCAAGCCCGGCACGGTCAACGGCTCCGGGCGCGAACGCGAGGGGCAGTGCCGCCGCGCCGCCAACCGCGGCCGGCGCGGCGGACGTGCCGGCGCGCGCAGATAGAAACGGGAGCGCGCCGGGGAGCGCAGGCAGAAACGGCAGCGCGCCGGCGCCAGCCACGACGGACGGGGCATCGCCCGTGGCAGCGGTTTGTGCGGGATCGTCGCCGAGCGCGAGCAAGCTCTTCGCTTTGCCTGTGCCCGCTGCCGGGCCGGGTGCTGCCTGGAGCGTGGCCGGCTGGCCCAGTTCCAGTGCCAGCGCCACCTGGAACGCAGAGTCTTCGGCCTGTGCGCCTGGCTCACGCTGCGTTGAATTGGCGCCCGGGCGTACCGCGGCGGGCGAGGGCGAAGTGCAGGCAACGGGCAGATCGATCAAGGCGCATCCTTCGGTAAAGTCAGTTCGGGTCGGAATATCGTGTAGGTGGCGGTATGCAGGCGCTGCGCGAATCCAGTCGCGCCTATCCCATCATCATCCGCTGGCTGAGGAAGCCTTTCAGCGCAAAATCGTCCTGCTCCTTCTGCTCCTGGCGCGCTTCGCGCTGGCGCTGCGCCGAGTGATGGCGCTCGGACAGGGTATCGAAGGACTTGAGCCGGCGCTGCTGCGCGTGCCAGTTTTGCTGCCCGGTTTCCACCTCACGCTTGGCCGAGACCACCAGTTCGCGCTGCTGTTCGATGGCGACATCGATCTTGTCGATGAATTCGCGAAAATTGCGCCAGCCGACGCTGTGCATGCCGGTCTGTGCGACGCTGGCAAGGCGCGCCGTGTATTCGCTGCGGTATTCGAGCAACAGCTCCAGCCGCGTCTGCATGTCGCGGTTGTGGCCGTTGACGACGCCCAGGCGCACGGCCGCGGCATCGCTGCCTTCCTGCGCCAACTGCAGCAGGGTTCGCAAGGGAAAGGGCTTCGACATGGGCTTTGTCCTTTGTTATTGCTGTTTGGTTAACGGCATATTTTCCTGCGGGAACAGGGCGGCGAGCTGGCTGACGCTGCCGGCATAGGGCTGGCGCTCGCGCATCCCCTGCTGCAGGAAGCGTTCGAGCTGCGGCTGCATCTGTATCGCCTGGTCCAGCGCGGGGTCGTTGCCGCTCGCGTAGGCGCCCACGCTGATCAGGTCGCGGCTGCGCTGGTAACGCGCATAGAGCGAGCGAAAACGGCGTACCAGATCGAGTTGCTGCGGCGTCACGATGTTGGGCAGGACGCGGCTGATCGAGGCTTCGATGTCGATCGCGGGGTAGTGCGCCTGATCGGCCAGCAGACGCGAGAGCACGATGTGGCCGTCGAGTATCGCGCGTACGCTGTCGGCGATCGGATCCTGCAGGTCGTCGCCTTCCACCAGCACGGTGTAGAACGCGGTGATCGAACCGCCGCCCTCGGCGCCGTTGCCGGCGCGCTCCACCAGTTGCGGCAGTTTGGCGAACACTGACGGCGGATAGCCCTTGGTGACTGGAGGCTCGCCGATGGCGAGCGCGATCTCGCGCTGCGCCATGGCGTAACGCGTGAGCGAATCCATGATCAGCAGCACGTGCTTGCCCTGGTCGCGGAAATTCTCCGCGATGGCGGTCGCGTAGGCCGCGCCTTGCAGGCGCATCAGCGGATTGGTGTCGGCGGGCGCGGCGACCACCACTGAGCGCGCCATGCCTTCCGGCCCGAGGATGTCCTCGATGAATTCCTTCACTTCGCGGCCGCGCTCGCCGATGAGGCCGACTACGATCACGTCGGCGCTGGTGTAGCGCGCCATCATGCCGAGCAGCACGCTTTTCCCGATGCCGCTGCCGGCGAACAGGCCCATGCGCTGCCCACGGCCCACGGTCAGCAGCGCGTTGATCGCGCGCACGCCGACGTCCAGCGCCTGGGTGATGGGCATGCGCTCGAGCGGATTGAACGGGCGGTTCTGCAGCGGCGTGCTGTCGGTGGCCACCAGCGGGCCGAGGCGGTCCAGCGGGCGGCCGGCGCCGTCGAGCACGCGCCCGAGCAGGCCGTTGCCCACGGGTATGCGTTTGGCGCGATCGGAGCCGCGCCGCTGCGGCCGAATGCCGCCGCCGTTTCTGGGCAGCGTCTGCGCGACTTCGACCGGCACCACCTTCGCGCCGGGAACCAGGCCGTAGACGTCGTTGGCGGGCATCAGGAACAGTTTGTCGCCGGAGAATCCGACCACCTCGGCGTCGACTGCGCTGCCGTTCGGGAGTTCCACCGAGCAGCCGCTGCCCACGGCGAGTTTGAGCCCCGTGGCCTCCATCACCAATCCTGCGACGCGCGTCAGCCGGCCGCTCACCAGCACCGGATTGGTCTGCGTCACCAGTTCGCTGCAGTCGCCTAAAAAACTGCGCCAGCGCTCGCTGCGCTGTGCGTATGCGAACTCAGTCGATCCACTCATGGCCGCTCCCGATGGCGTCGATCACGCGCTGCCAGCGGCGCTCCAGCGTCGCATCGACTTCGCACTCGGCCGACTCCAGGCGGCAGCCGCCGCGGCTGATCTTCGCGTCGTCGACCAGTTCCCAGCCCGACTGCTTGAGGCGCTCGCCCAGCGCAAGGCGCACCAGCACCACGTCCTCCGGATGCAGGATCAGGCGCGCGCGCTGGTGCGCGAGCGGCATCTGAGCCAGCACTTCGTTGACCACGGCGAGAATCAGCTCCGGCCGAATTGTGATCGCCTGGCGCAGCACCTGCTTCGCGATCGTCAGCGCCAGCCCCAGAATTTCGTCGGCCACACCCTGATCGTGCTGGCGTGAAACCTCCGACAGCGCGGCGACGAGTTGCTGCAGCCGCTGCGTCTCGGCCGCCACCTTGGCGGCGCCCTCGCGGCGGCCGGCGGCATGGCCTTCTTCGTGCGCCTGCTGGTGCAGGCGCTCCAGCTGCGCGGCGGTCGGGAGTATGGCCGCCTTGCCGCTGTTCATCGGGACGCCCCCCAAGAGGACTTTCCCCTCAGGGGGGATCGAGACCTTCGGGGCGTCGAACGAATCCAGTTCCCAGCGCTGGTAGGCGGTGCGCTGTTCCTTCGGCATGGCCGGGCTAGACATAAGTGTCGTCGCCCTTGCCGCCGAGCACGATCTGGCCTTCGTCGGCGAGGCGGCGCACGATCTTCAGGATTTCCTTCTGCTCGGACTCGACCTCGGACAGACGCACCGGGCCCTTGGCCTCGAGGTCGTCGCGCAGCATTTCGGCGGCGCGCTGCGACATGTTTTTGAATACTTTCTCGCGCAGTTCCTCGGACGAGCCTTTCAAGGCGAGGATCAGGGACTCCGACTGGATCTCGCGCAGCAGCAGCTGGATGCCGCGGTCGTCGATGTCGATGACGTTTTCGAACACGAACATCTCGTCCAGGATTTTCTGCGCCAGGTCGGCGTCGTATTCCTTGACGCTTTCGATCAGGCCGCCCTCGAGGTTGCCCGACATGAAGTTGAGGATTTCGGCGGCCGCGCGTATGCCGCCCATGGGGCTCTTCTTGAGATTGTTGTTACCCGACAGCAGCTTGGTCAGCACGTCGTTCAATTCGCGCAGTGCCGTAGGCTGGATGCCGTCGAGTGTGGCGATGCGCAGCAGCACGTCGTTCCGGAGGCGCTCGGCGAGCAGGCTGAGGATTTCGCTCGCCTGGTCGCGGTCCAGGTGCACCAGGATGGTGGCAATGATCTGCGGATGCTCGTTCTTGATCAGCTCCGCTACCGAGGCCGAGTCCATCCATTTCAGGCCCTCGATGCCGCTGGTGTCCCCGCCGTGCAGGATGCGGTCGATGAGGTTGCCGGCCTTGTCGTCGCCCAGGGCGTTGGTGAGTACCTTGCGCAGGTACTCCCCCGAGTTCAGGCCCAGCGGCGATTTTTCCTCGGCGCGGCTGCAAAATGCGCTGAGTACACCTTCGACTTTTTCGCGCGTCACGTTTTTCAGATTCGACATCGCCGTGCCCAGTTTCTGCACTTCGCGCGGGCCCAGATGCTTGAACACCTCGGTCGCGCCTTCCTCGCCCAGCGACAGCAGCAGGATCGCGCCTTTCTCTATGCCTTCGTCATTCATCGCTCGTCACCCATTCCTTGACCACGTTGGCGACCAGCTTGGGCTCGCTGCGCGCGAGCTGCTTCGCCGCGTCCAGGTTCTCTTCGTAGCCCACGCGGCGCGCGGCCGGGTGGACTACGTCCTCGCCAGGTTCCGGCGGCGGCGGGATGCGCACTTCGGCAAGTTTGGTGAGCAAGGGGCGCAGCACCCCCAGCACCAGGAACACGACCAGCCCGGCAATCAGCAGGTTTCTGCCGATGTCCTTGGCGGTGGCGATAGTCTCGGGCTGCTTCCACAGCGGCACTTCCGCGATTGGATCGACCTGCGGCGCGGAGAACGCGCTGTTGGTGACGTTGAGTGTATCGCCGCGCTCCTTGCTGTAGCCCATGACTTCCTTCACCAGCGCGTTGATCTGGATCATTTCTTCTGCGCTGAGCGGCTTGGTCGTCACATTGCCGTCGGCGTCGGTCAGTTTGCGGTGGTTGACCACCACGGCGACGGACAGGCGCTTGATCGTGCCCACGGGCGCTCGCGTGTGCTTGATCGTCTTGTCCACCTCGTAATTGATCGTGGAGTCGCGCCGGGTGTTGGTCGGTGCCGCAGCGGCGCCGGTCTGGGTCGCCGTAGCCGCGGTGGCGGGCTTCTGGCCGGGTGCGGTAGGCGTGGCGGGCGCGACGTTGAGCGGCGCGCTGGCGTTTCCGGGCGGCTGGTTGCTGAGCGCGCCGGGCACCCCGCCCGCCGCGGCGCCGCTGCTGGCGGCGGACTCGCTCGTCTGCTGGCTGCGCACGGCCGCGGCCGCGGTCGCGGACTGGTTCGGGCTGTACATTTCGGTGACGTTTTCGCTCATGGTGAAATCCATGTCCGCAGTCACCTGGGCGAGCACGTTGTTGATGCCGGTGATCGGGGTGAGGATGGATTCGATGCGCTTGACGAAGCTTTGCTCGACCTCGCGCCGGTACTTGAACTGGCCCGGGTCGATGCCGAGGTTGCCGCCGTCCTGCGAACTCAGCAGATTGCCGCTCTGGTCGACCACGGTGACGTTCTTCGTCGGCATATCGGGAATGCTGCTCGACACCAGGTGCACGATGGCGCTGACCTGGGACGCGTCCAGGCCGCGGCCCGGATGCAGGGAGAGCAGCACCGAGGCGCTCGGTTTTTGCTGCTCGCGCACGAACGCCGAGGCTTTGGTAAATGCCAGATGGACCCGCGCGCCGTTGACCGCCGAGAGCGACTGGATCGAGCGCGCGAGCTCGCCTTCGAGGGCGCGCTGGTAGTTGACCTGCTCCTGAAACTGGGAGGTGCCCAGCTTCTGCGTTTCCATCACTTCGAAGCCGACCAGGCCGCCCTTGGGCAGGCCCTGGCCGGCGAGGCGCAGGCGCACCTCGTGGACCTGGTTCGCGGGCACCAGCAGCGCACCGCCGCCTTCGGCGAATTTGAACGGGATATTCATCTGCTCCAGCGAGGCGATGACTGCGCCGCCGTCGCGGTCGGACAGGTTGCTGTAGAGCACGCGGTAGTCCGGGGTCTGGCCCCACATCCATCCGCCTGCCAGCAGCGCCACCACGGCCGCAAGCGCCACCATCAGACCGAATTTCTGTTGCAGCGGGATCATGCCCAGCACCTGGATGCGGGGTGCAGGTACCTGCGCGCCGGCTATTGCCATGATGTTTGACCTGAGATTTCGACGGGTGCGGCGCCGGGGACTGCTTGCGTGCGTTTCATGCTGATCGTCTTCCTTGTCTCGGTCCCATTTGCCAGGGATGAAGCGATTATGCGCATTGCGTCGCGCGTCAAACCTGCGATAAGAGGGCGTTTGACTGCCTTTATTGCCGGTCGCGGCAAAATTCCCCGGTGCTAGTCTGTGCTCCATCCAATCAGGTCTGGTAAAGGCATGAATCAGCCGGTCAAACTCAGCCCGCAGCAGCTGGAGCAGGCGTTCGAGATGTTCAACTCGGCGTCCTCGGAGCTCTGTGTGGCCTACGAGGACCTGCGCCAGCAGGCGCAGGTGCTGACGCGCGAACTCGCGCTCGCCCGAGGCGCGTTGCAGTGCCAGTTGGCCGAGACGGAGGCGCTGCGCCATTCAGCGCAACGCCTGGAGCGCTTGGCGGCGATGGACATGAAATCGCTGGAGCGCGCGCACATCATGGAAACCCTGCTGGCGGTGAACGGCTCGCGCAAGCTGGCAGTGGAACGACTGGGCATCAGCGAGCGCGCATTGCGCTACAAACTGCAGCAATACCGGCTGGAGGGCGGCGTGGCATGACGCGGATTAACGGAGGAAGATTATGGATACCAGTGCGATAGACAACCTGCTCGGCCAGCTGCGCGCGGCCGCCGCGGGGGCGAGCAATCCCGCGCGCGCGGCGGCGGCGCCGGCCGCCGGAGCGGACTTCGCCGCAATGCTGAAGAACTCCATCGACGGGATAAACGGCAGCCAGCTCGAATCGACGCGACTCGCGCGCGAATTCGAACTGGGGACGCCGGATGTCAACCTGAACGACGTCATGATTTCGATGCAGAAGGCCAGCCTGTCGTTCCAGGAAATGGTGCAGGTGCGCAACAAACTCGTATCGGCGTATCACGACATCATGAACATGCAGGTGTAATGACGGGCAGCGCAGGCAGCGCGCCTCCTGGACCAGTCCGATCAACAGTCCCGGCCAGAGCAGGGAAGAGAAATCTTCGTGACGCCGGCGAGGGCGGGCGCGCCCCGGTTCAGCGTCCGCCGGCGCGGTCTTTGCGCTCGCGCTCCAGCCGGCTGATATAGCGCTGGATCAGCGCCCGCTCGCGCTCGCGCATGGCGATGAATTCGCAGCCGGCGCGCCGGTGCTTGGCGCCGTTGCGGTAGGTGACCTCGAACGTGCTCCTGACCTCGATGTCCGCGACGACCGCGCCCAGTTCGGGCAGGATGATGCGGCAGCCGCTGAAATGCGCCCCGGTCTCTATCCCCGCGGGGTCGGTGGCATCGATGATCGCGATCCCGCCGCAACTGATGTCGATGACGGTGACTTCGGCGGGCAGGTTCATCGGTTCGGCCTGCGGCGGAATGATGCACTTGAGCGGTCTGGTGAGCGGCGTGGTGATGCGAAAATACTCGCGCCGCTGCAGGCGCAGCAGCGTGGCCGGAATGGCCATGCCGAATACCTCGCGGCCGCCCAGGCGCGCCGCGCGCAGGGCATCGGCGGCGAACTGGATCTTGATGCGTTCGTGCGCCGCGACGAAAGTGATTGATTGGGCCTTGAGCGCGCGCTGGTTGGCCTCGTCGTCCGCGCCGTAGTCGATGTAGACCTGGCCCTGATCCGTCCTGACCGCAGCGATCGAGGTCAGGAGAAAATCGTTGCCGCCGCCGAAATAAGCGGTGATCATGGTGCCCGCCTTGTTCAGCGTGCCGAGTATGGTCGCGATTTCCAGGCGCGAATAGATCAGATACTTGCTCTGGTCGGCGCTGGCGGCGTCGGGCTTCAGCGGTTGGTTGTCGTAATCAGGCGTCATCGGGTTGCGCTCGTATGAGCGTCGAATCCTATAGCATTTCCCGGCCGCGACTGGCGGCGAAATGAGGGTAAATTCACCCCGTATTCGTTATGGCAGCAGGCTGGGTGCCGCCTTGTTCCAGCCGGTAAATCCAGGCCAGCAACTCCGCCACGGCACGATACAGCCCGGGCGGAATGCGCTGGTCCAGGTCGAGCTGCATCAGCAAGGCCACCATCTCCTTGGATTCGTGCACATAGACGCCGTGCTGATGCGCGCGCTCGATGATGGTCTGCGCCACCAGGCCGCGGCCCTTCGCCACCACGCGCGGCGCTGCATCCGCGCCGCCGTAGGCCAGCGCGACCGCCGACTGCTGCGGGCCGTAGGGCCGGGCATCGGGCCCAGGCGCCGGCAGCGCAGCGCCGGGTGCAGGGGCGCTGAGGGGCAGCGCCGTTTCAGTCTTGCGCATGGTGCTCGATCGCTATGCCCGCAGGAGGGACGCCGGCCGCCACCAGGGCCAGGTGCAGGTCGCCGCGGTGCGCGCGCAACAAGTCGGCGCTGTCGGCGCTGCCGCTCTCCAGCCGGATGCGCACGCCGTCGCCGCTCAGGGTCAGCGCGGCCTTGAGTTCGCCCAATTGCGGCAATTGCAGCCGCAACTGTGTATTCCAGGTCTGCGCCTCATCCGGCTCGCGCGCGGCGCCGGGCTGCTCGTCGTCGACTTCCCACTGCATCCACTGGCCGGGCCAGACCTCGAGATGCAGCACGACTTTGGCGCTGTCGAGCGCGGCCAGCTGTTGCTGCACGATGGGGACGGTGCGCGGGTCTATCGACTGCTCCTGGCGCAGGGCGTTCGCCGCAGCGCGGAGGCCGACCGCAGCCGCCGGCGATGCGGCGTTGCCCGGTCCACCCGCGGCTGCGCCCTGGGTCAGCCGCGCCTGCGGTTCCTGCCGCAGCTGCGCCAGGTCGCGTCGGCCCGCCACCCATTCGGCCTGATGCGATTCGTAGAACAGGCCGCTCGCGGAGAGCGTTTGTGCCAGCGTGCCCGACAGGCGTGCGCCGTCGGCGGGGGGCGAGGCGAGCAGCGGCGCTTTGGCCGAGGCCTCGACCGGCAGCGCAAGCTCGCCCGGCTGCAGCATGGTCGCCGCGACCAGGCGGCCTGCGGCCGACAGCTGCGGTGCCGGCACCGCGCCGGCCGGCAGCACGCCCTTGAGCACGAAGGTCAGCCGCGGTTCGCGCGCGGCGAAGGCGAGCTCCAGCGTGTCGCCGGGGGCGATATACGAGGGCAGGGCCATGCGCAGGGGCTGGCCGGCGATCAGCACCTTGTAGCTGCCGTCGGGCAGCTTGGATTCGACGCGCGCACTGAGTATGTCCCCCGGGTCGAGCTGCGGCAGCAGGCGCAGAGCCAGGTCGCGGCCGCCGACCAAAGTCTTTTGCGCCGCGATCGCTTCCACGCCTCTCAGCAATACCACAGGAATCATGTCCGTCCCTCAATGTCGCCCCGAGGCGAGCCCGCGGCCCCCTATGCTTCTATTAGCGGCGGGGAGTGCGGTAACTATAGCCTCATCTTGCACACCGGCTGCGGTCTTTGCTCAAGGATTGCCGGCGCAATGCCGTTAAGCTGAGGATGGCGCAGGGAGGCATCCTCTCGATTTGTCACCAATGCCATGTGAGGCGAGGGGCAGAGGCGGGTGCCGCGTTTTCCACCCTGATCCCTTGAATTTGAACTAACCATTCCGGACGCCGTGGCCACGATACAAAATTCGCGCATTTCGAAGCTCAAAGCGCTGCTGATCGACGATATGTCGGGCATGCGGGCCAATCTGCGCGCCCAGTTGCAGCAGCTGGGCGTTCACGACGTGGTCCAGGCCGCTTCGGCGACGGACGCGCTCAAAACGATGGTGCGCCAGCCGTTCGATCTGGTGCTGTGCGATTACAACCTCGGGGGCGATACCAACGGGCAGCAATTGCTCGAGCACGCGCGCACGAGAAAGCTGCTCCTGCCGGTCACCATCTGGTTCATGGTCACGGCCGAATCCAGCTACAACTACGTGGCGACCGCCAGCGACTTCGCGCCTGACGACTATCTGATCAAACCGTTTACGGCGGCGAATCTGGAGAGCCGGCTGATGCGGCACTTCGAGCGGCAGGACGCGCTCGAACCGGCGTTGAAGCGCATGGCCGCAGGCGACATGGAAGGCGCAGTCGCCCAATTCAGCAAGCTCGCAGACGCCGGGTCCAAGTTCACCATGGACGCGCTGCGCCAAAAAGCGCGCTGCCTCAGCGCGCTTGGCCGCCACGAGGAGGCGAAAGCGGTCTATGCGCAGGCGCTGTCGATCCGGCAGGGACTGCCTTGGGCGGAACTGGGCTTTGCGCGGGCGTTGCGCGATGCGGGCGACATCGAGAAGGCGCGTTCGGCGGCGGCATCCATCGTCATGGCCAATCCGTCGCTGGTCGGCGCCTATGAACTGCTGGCCGAAATTCACCAGGCGCGCGGCGAAGAACGGCAAACCCTGGAAGCACTGCGCAAGGCCGAGAGCATCGTGCCCTCGGCAGCGCGGACCCGCGCGCTGGGGGCAGCGGCGATGCGCGCCGGTGACGTCGAATTGGCAAAGACCTCCTACGCCAAGGTGGTCGCGGCAACGCGCAACTCGGTTACCAAGAGTCCGTATGACAGCGCCGCCCTGGCGCAGATTTACGTCGACACCGGAGAGGCGCAGCAGGCGCTCGAAGTCCTCAAGCTGGTACAGCGCGAGTTCGGCGACGAAACCGGTTTCCAGGCGATCGCAGCCGCGGTGCAGGCGCGTGCCTATGTCGAGACCGGCGATGACGATGCCGCGGGCGAGGCCTTGGAGCGCGCGCTCAAACTGGTGGAGAACGCCGATCCTGCGGCCTCGCTGGCGGTGTCCAAGGCCTGTTTTGCGCTCGGCCGCGGCGAGGAGGGCGAGCGCATCGTCATCAATGCGGTGCGCGCCAACCACGAAGACGCGCACATGGTGGCGGCGGCAAAACGCGTGCTCAAAGAAGCGGGCCGGGAGGAACTCACCAGCCGGCTGGTCGATGAGCAAGTGCAGGAGATGCTCGGGATGACCGAACGCGCGCTCGCACTGGCAAAGAAAGCCCGGCTTCCGGAAGCGCAGGCGATGATCGCCGAAGCGGTCGCCGGACTGCCCAACAACGTCGGCGTGCTGGTCGCCGCAGCCCAGATCAACCTGTTGTTCCTGTCGCAACAGGGGCTGGACGCCGAGGTGGCAACGCGCGTGCGCGAGTACCTGGCGACGCTGGACCGGCTGGCCCAGGGCACCGAGCGCGTGGTGAAGATGGGCAAGTTCTTCCGCGAACTCCTGCTCAAAGCCCGCGCCGAGGCCGCCGCATGAGAGATGCCCTGGTCGCCACCGTGGTGCACGACCTGAAGAACGGCCTGACTGCGCTGACCTCGTGCGCCGGGGACATCGCCGAGCGCAGCATCGGCTCGGCGCTCGAATCCGATACGGCGAGGCTGCACGCGGCGACGGCGGCGCTGTCGCAGCGCCTGGTCGCGTTCCTGACCCTGTACCGCTCGGGAAACGCCGGGCTGGCGGCGCAACTGCGCGACAACACTCCGGAAGATTTCCTGCACGAGCTCGCGGCCGGGCTGGTGCTGCCGCCTGAAACCGTGAGCGTCAAAACGGCGGCGTGCGCGGAGGCGCCGCCATTCTGGTTCTTCGACGACTACCTGACGCGCCTGGCGCTGGAAGCGGCGGTGAACAACGCGCTGCGATTCGCGAAAAGCGAAGTCGTGCTGGGCTGCGCCCTGCGCGATGGCTACCTCGTGTTCGCGGTCGCCGACGACGGGCCCGGACTGGGCGCGCAGGCGCAAGCTTCGACCGGCCTCGGCACGGCGTTGTGCCAGACCATCGCGAAGGCGCACACCAACGGCGAGCGCGCCGGCAAGGTGGTGCTGCGCAACCGCGCCGGAGGCGGCGCGCAGTTCGAACTGTGGCTGCCATGACGCACGCGTTCGCCGAAGGCGAGTTCAACCTGCCCGCGCGTCCGGCCGTGCTGGCCGAACTGACTGCCGCGCTCGAGGCCGAGGACCCGGATTTTCGCAGCGTGTCCGCGCTGATCAACAAGGACCTGGGCCTCGCCTCCGCGGTGGTGAGCGCCGCCAACAGCCCTTACTTCGGCGTCTCCGGGCGCATCAACAGCGTGCAGCATGCGATCAACTTTCTCGGCCTGTCGCAGGTGTTCTCCATGGTCACCGGCGTGATGCTGCGCCGGGTGTTCCCCGACCACGACCCTCTGGTCGAAGCGGTGTGGGACCTCTCGGCCAAGCGTGCGGCGCTGATGGCGCGCCTCGCGCGCAACGCCAAGGTGCCGCCCGACCGCGCCTACACCGCCGGACTGTTCCAGGACTGCGGCGTCGTGCTGCTCGCCGTGCTGGCCCCGGATTACCGCCAGACCTGGCAGCGCACGCGCTGGCTGCCCGACGCGGCGGCGATCGAGCTGCTCGAGCACGAGATCGACCACCCGACGCTGAGCGCGCTATTGGTGGGGAACTGGGGCTTGCCCGATGAGATCGCGCAGGCGGTAAAGTTCCATCACCGGATCGACGACCTCGCCGCGCTCGACCTGCCCGCGCGCAGCCGCAGCCTCATCGCCCTGTCCGTGCTCGCCGATTTCGTGCTGGTGCGCGCGCTGACCCCGGACGCCGCGCTGTGGGAGCCCGCGTTCAACGCCGCGTCGAGCCTGCTCGACGTGCCGCCGATGACCTCGCAGACCTGGGTCGAGCAGGCAAGCTCGCTGCTCGAGACCTCGCACTGAGGGGGCGCCGGCGCGCGCGGCCGATGAACGCCTCGATCCGGGTCATCTACGGTTCCTCGCTATGCGGCTACGGGAGTCAGGCGATATACCCGCGCAATCTGCGTGGCCGCCTTCACATCTCCGCGTCTTAGCGCACTGCGAACGTCGTCAAGCTTGTACGCATCCTCGACCGACAGATACGGGGACCAGCCATCGTTAGCGAAGATCGTCTCCACCTCCACTTCCGCCACATAAATTCCTTCGTGCACCAGCTTGGAAATTCGCCGCCCGTTCATTTTCGCCTCCTGAGAAACCCGGGCTCCCATCGATCGGGATCCGGTTTGTAAGCTGTAATCAAAACCGCGGGGGATGATGCGCCTTTGGGAATACCCCATACCACGTGTATCGGTTCGCCCTGGCGGTCCTTCTGCAGAACCAACACACAAGACCCTTTGGCGTAGTCTGGGTAGTCTTCTACAACGACTCCTTCTTCGACCATTGACAGTACGTCTCTGGCGAACAGTCCGTCTGCCGCCAATTCATCGTACCCATGATCCGATATTCGGACCTGCCCGAGCTGGATCAGGCCGATGATTTGGCTGAATGTCCTGCTCATCCGAAACCCTGTCGGAGCCGGATCACGGTAGGTGCGAAAATGTCCGTCATGCGTGCAATCCCGGCAAATCCATTCGCGCATCATACCTCGGGGCGAAGAGAGTCCAAAATGGCATTGCGCAGGACAAGATCTTGGAACGGTAATGCCGGCAAGGGCGTTGGCTGAAGGAAAGCATCCAGCTGCCGGCAATCATAGCAATCTGAACTGGACCGTTCCAATATAGCAAACCCGCGCGAAGCCAGGCTGGGCGCGGGTTTCCGGGCGATTTCCGTCTGCGCTGCGGCGCGACCGGTGAAGTGCTGAAACGGCTGCGCAGCTAGCCGCCGTAATCCGTCTCGTAGGCGCGCTGCAGCTTGCGCTCCTGGCGCGCGCTGCCGATCAGGGCCTCGAGCCGGCTCATCCAGGGTTCGGTGAATTTGCGCACCTCGGCGTCGTCGGCGAGCACCTTGCGGATGAACGCGACCTTGCGCTGCACGAAGCGCGCACCGGCGCCGCCGCGGGGTCCGGTGTCGACGTGCATCAGCGTCTCGATCAAGGCGCGGCAGTCCTTCTCCAGCTCGACCAGGCGGTCCCAGTCGCTCGCTTTCGCCGCGTCCACCATCTCCCCGGTCTTGGCGGAGATCGAGCCGTAGATGGCGAGGATCTGTTCGTGTTGGGTCATGATTCAGATGTTTCCGTAGGAGATTGCGGCGCGCTGCGGTTGCGGCGCGCTGCTGGATCGGGCCGCAGTCGCGGTCGTGTTTGCGGCAAGGGTTTCCCATGCGCTCATGAGTTGTTGCAGCAACTGGCGCACCTCGTCGAGCGCGGCGGGGTCGTTCCTGAGGTTGGCGTGAAACAGGCGCCGCCCCATGTAGTCGTACAGATCGGACAGGTTTTGCGCCAGCGCGCCGCCGACGCTCAAGTCCAGGCTCGCCTTCAGGCCGCTGTCGATGATCGAAATCGCCTGCGAAATCGCCTTGCCCTTGGCGGCGATGTCCTTCAGGCGCAAATGCTGCTGCGCCGCGGCGATCGCCGCGATTGCGCCTTCGTACAGCATCAGGATCAGCTTCTGCGGCGAAGCCGCGATCACACCGGTCTCTACGCCCACGCTGCGGTAGCTGTTCAACGCGGCGCGCGAATTTGTGGAAAACATCGGCGTCATCCCTTGTTGTTGTAGTAGTTGGGCAGATTGCCCAGCTGCTGGTTGAGGAAGCTGCTGGTCGAATTCATGCCGCTCAGCAGCGTGTCGAGCGCGCTGAATTGCGCTTGATACCGTGCCTGGGTCGCGTCGAGGCGGCTTTGAATCGCCGTGCGCCGCGAGCCGATGTCCTTGATCGAGCGGTTGATGCCGTCGGTTTCGTTCGCCAGAGGCCCGGTGGTGCCGAGCAGGTTGTCAGCCGCGCTCTTGATCGCGCTGCCGACGGATTTGGTCAAGGACGAGACGTCGGTGACGCTGGAACTCAGCGCCGCTGCAAGCTTGGTCGAATCGAGCGCCAGCGAGCCGTCTTTCTGAAAACTGACGCCGAGTTGCGACAGCGTGGTGTAGCTGCCGCCGGATTGGGCGCTGCCGAGGAGCGCGCGCGCCTGGCGTTGCAGGCCGAGCACCGCCCAGTCGCCTTGCAGCACCGCGCCCTTGGCCGTGACGCTCGCGATGGTCCTGTTCACGCTGTTGTAAGACTGCACCAGCGAGTTGAGGGCGGCCGTCAGGCCGCTGGTGTCGCGTTGTACCGTGACCGTGGCGGTCGCCGGACTGGGGTTGGGATTGGCTTTGGCGAGATTGAGCGTTACGCCCTGGATCGCATCGGTGACCGAATTGCTGGCCGAGCTGATGCTGACGCCGTCCACCGAAAACTGCGCATTCTGCGCGGCCTGGGTCTGCACCAGGTTCTGCGTCACGGTCCCGGGATCGTAACTGAGCAGCGAACTGATACTGGCGTCCCCGCTCACCGTCAATTTCAGACTGCTGGCGGCGCCGGTGTCATTCGATGTGAGGCTCAGGCGATAGGGCGCGCCGCTGCCGTCGTTGATGATGGTGGCGGTGACCCCGGCGTTGGCCGCGTTGATCGCGTCGCGGATTCCGGCCAGCGTATTATTGGTGCTGCCTACCGTCACGACTACCGCCGTTTTGGCTGGGTTGGCGGCAAAGGTCGCGACCGGAGAGTAAATGCCGTTCACGAGCGTGCCGCCGCTGATCGTCCCCAGTTGGAAGCTCAGCGTGGTGCTCGCGCCGCTGCCGATGGCGGCCGTGGTGCTGGCGGTGCCGGCGGCGATGAGCTTTTGCTGTTGCGCCAGGCTGGTGACTGCGATCGAATAGCTGCCTGAGACGGCGTTGCCGCCCGCTGTGGCCGTCAGCACCGTGCCGTCGCTGACCGACGTCCCGAACGCAGCGGCGCTGGCTGAAACCAGCGACTGCGCCGCAGATTGCAGTGTGGACAGGCTGCCGCGAACGGAACCCAGACTGCTCAATTGCGACTGGTAGGCGGCTTCCTGGGTGGCAAGCAGGGTCAGCGGCCGCTGCTCCACCGCCATCAGCTGGCTCACCAGGGACTTGACGTCGAGACCGGAGCCGACCCCGGGCGCGGTCAAGGTTCCGTTGGTGCTGCTGACGCCGGACAAGGTCACTGCCATGTGCGTACCCTTCTATCGAAAACGATGTTTCAGCGGAGGCGAAGGCGCGAAGCGCATCAGGCCGGAACCAAGACCGCTACAGCTTAATATCGGCGCATGCCGGGCAATCCTTTAAGCACAAAGGCAAAACACCCGCTATCAGGCTTTTTGCGCCAGCAGCAGTCCGGTCATGCGGTCGAGCGAGCGCGAGATGGCGAGCGTTTCTTCGGTCGGCATCTGGCGTATCACCTGGTGCGTGGCGGAATCGACCACGCGCACGATGACGCGGTTCGAGGCGCCCTCGACGGTGAATTCGACGCCTGCCGCGGAGGACTTGAGAAATTCGTTGATCCGCGCCGCGGCCTGTTGCGCCGCCTCGACGCTCGCGGGTGGCTGCGGTGGCGGGGACGGGTGTAGGGGCTGGGCTGCCGCTGCTGCGCCGGTAGTGCCCGGCACGGGCATGGCTGGCGTCGCGTTCGAGCCGGACGCGGAAGCGTTGAGCGTATCGAGTTTCATGTTCTGTGCTCCTTCAATCGAAGGAAAATCCCCGGCCGGGGGTGTCCCGGCCGGGGCTTACTTCTTGTTGCTTACGCTTACTTCAGCAGGGACAAGACGCTGTTGGGCAGCGAGTTGGCCTGCGCCAGGATGGCCGTGCCTGCCTGCTGCAGGATCTGGCCGCGGGTCATCGCCGCGGTTTCCGCCGCGAAATCCGCATCCTGGATCCGGCTGCGCGAAGCAGTCAGGTTTTCTGCGGTCGTCTGCAGGTTGGAAACCGCCGATGAGAAACGGTTTTGGTAGGCGCCCAGGGCAGCGCGCGAGTTGTTGATGCTAGCCAGTGCAGCGTCGATCGAGTCCAGCGCCGTAAGAGCTCCGGATGCGCTGGCGACGCTGATGCTCTGAATCGCCGTTCCGGTCTTGGTTGCAGCGGTGGTCGCCGGCGAACCCAGAATCGCCACGGTGCCGCTGGCGGTAATACCGCTGCTGCCCTTGGCGGTGAATGTCAACGTGCCATAGTTGGTCGACGCGGCTTTCACGCCGGTGGCGGCTGCGGTCAAGGTGCTGAATGCAGTGGTGACATTGCGGCCGTCGGCTGCGGCGAGCGTTACGCCTGTCCCATCGACGCCGGTGTCGGTGGCGGTTACGCCGGTTGCCGCGCTAATGGCGTTGATGGCGGCAGCGACAGCAATGCGGTCTTGCGCCAGCGTGCCGCCACCTGTCGTGATCGAGGCAGTGTTGACGCCGTTGACGGTAATCGTGCCCGTCAGGGCCGCAGTGACCATGCTTGTACCGGCAACAGCGGTGTTCGCCGTCGCGGTGACGCCACCGGTCCCGGCGGTGCCATTGACCGCGGTCGCCAGGTCTTTCGCACTGCCGGAAGCGCTGGCGATGACGTTGACGCCGTTGATCTGCACGTTGCTGCCGTCGCTGGCGACGCCGCTCACCGCGCTGCCGGCAATGGTGGCGGAGTAACTCGCGCCGAGGGCGCTGGTGCGAGCGTCGGAAATCGAGCTCACCGTGATCTTGTCGTTGGCGGTGTTGTTGGCGCCGACCTGGAAGGTCTGGGCGCTGAAGGTGCCGTCGAGCAGGTTGACGCCGTTAAACTGGGCGCCGGAGGCGACGCGCTGGATTTCAGACGTGAGCTGCGAAACCTCGTTTTGCAAGGTGTCGCGATCGCTCTGGCTGTTGGTTGCGTTGGACGACTGGACCGCCAGTTCACGCATGCGCTGCAGGTTGTCGGCGATCGCGTTGAGCGAGCCTTCTGCCGTTTGCGCGAGGGATATACCGTCGTTCGCGTTGCGCGCGGCCTGGTTCAGACCGTTGATCTGCGAAGTCATTCTGCTCGAAATGGCCATGCCGGCCGCATCGTCCTTGGCGCTGTTGATGCGCAGGCCCGAGGACAGGCGCTGCAGCGAGGTGGCGAGAGCGGTTTGTGAAGTGCCGAGGTTGCGTTGCGCGTTCAACGACGCCATGTTGGTGTTGATGACTGAAGCCATGATGAATCTCCTTAACTTTGGTTTCGAGAAAATCCGGCTTTCGGCCGGTCACGTTGGTTGGCTTCGTCACCGAAGCATCAAAACCGCCGTTGAATGCTTAACGGATGTTTCCGCTGAAAGGTTTAGGTTTTTCTATTCAGGAGCCTAGGGGAGGGCTCCGGGGGCGCAATTCTGGATAACCGTCTTATGTTGCTGTATACGGCAACATCCGGACAAAGCTTTAGCGCCTTTGCGCAATAGGCGCGCAGCAGGGGGAGGGGCCCACACCTGCGGAAGACGTGATTACACCTGGGGCGAGGCGCTTCGGGCTCGCTCCTCAGCTGGCATTCGCCGCCGGCATTCGCTCTGCCATCATCAGAAGGAGAGGCACTGGCGTTTGGCTGAGGTGCGGCTGGGGGCCAGACCCGGATTTCCGCCCCGGCTGGTGCGGACTCAGTTCAGGCCTGCGCTCGGCTACCGCTTGCCGATGATTGCACTATTCGCTATCATAAGAACGATGAAAAGCAAGCACGCCAAGACGCTGCGCGCGATCTTCGCCAAACCGACCTCGGCGTCGATCGTGTTTGCAGACATTGAGGCGCTGATCGTCGCTCTGGGGGGCGAAGTGCGCGAAGGCGCAGGATCGCGGGTTGCATTGCAGTTGGGCGATTACCTCAAGAACGCCCATCGGCCGCACCCTGGAAAAGAGGCCAGGAAGTATCAGGTCGAAGAGATCCGTGCCTGGCTTGATCAACAAGGAGTCAAACCATGAAGAACGCCATGAGCTACCGCGGCTATACCGCCGGAGTCCAGTTCGATCCGCGCGACAACATTTTCTGGGGCAAGGTGCTGGGCATCAAGGACAGCATCACCTTCGAAGGATCGACGGTGGCGGCTTTGACGCGGGATTTTCACAATGCGATCGATGCCTATCTCCAGGACAGCGCCGCGACCGGCAGGCCGGCGCAAAAGCCGGCCAGCGGCAAGATGATGCTGCGCGTTCCGCCAGAGGTGCATGGATCGGCCTTGATCGCCGCACAGGCGGCTGGAAAGAGCCTCAACCAATGGGCCGCCGAGGCGCTGAAAGAGGCGGCCAAAGCGTGATGGAGGTCGTCACTGGGCGCATGTTTAACCCGCCGCATCCCGCATCGATACTGCGCGAGGACGTGCTGCCGGCGCTGGGGCTCACGGTGACCGAGGCGGCGCGGCAGCTCGGAGTGTCGCGCGTCGCTTTGTCGCGCGTGCTCACTGAGCGGGCCGGGATTTCCGTCGACCTGGCGCGGCGCATCGAGGCCTGGCTAGGGCCGAAGAACGGCACCTGGCTGCGGATGCGGATCGATTACGACCTGTGGCAGCTCAGTCGCTCGCGTCCGCTGCAGAAGGTCAGGCGGGTGGTGCTGGAGGGCGCCTAGGAAAGAGGCCCGCGTATTTCAACCCGCGCTAGTCTGCCAGTCCTTGGCAACAATCCTGCGCAGTCCGGATACGAGCGTATTCAGGTCGGTGATGGCATGCGTGCTCACGCATTTCTTGAAATAGGTTTTCTTCTCCAGCAGCTTTTGCGCCGAGGCGCGAACAGCGGCTTCGACGGCCTTGCCATAGGCGTCGCGGGCGCGATGCGCAGCGTCGACAAACGCCTGCATGCCCCAGGCCTCGATCATGTAGGCAAGGTCGATGACATCGCGGCTCGCGACCGATTCGTCCAAGCCGCGATCGGCGTTGGCAAGCACCTTCTCGGCGAAGCAGCAGGTGCGATCCAGGCAGGGAACATGGAGCCGCTCTATCAGCGACCCCGAGAGATCGATTCTGGCCTCATGCACGATTTCGAATTTGATCGGCTCATGGTCGATCAGAAGGACTGTTCGCAGGCCATACTGATCGGAGCGGATTTCCCGCAAAAGCTCGAGCGGCGCCAAAGCAAGCTCGCCGAGCGAATCGGGCCGGATGGTCGAGCGCAGCGCGCGGTAGCCTTCGCGGTCCGAGCACAGAAGATCGATATCCGCGGATTCGCGATATTCGTTCAACTCCAGGACTATCCTCGTGCCGCCGCCGAAAAAGCACTGTGCGCGCTCGAGGAAATCGGCATTCAACCGGGCAAGAACTTTGTCCACGGCGTTATGGCGAGCTCGCACGTAGCCGGGCTTAGACATTCAATACACCATGACCGTATTTATCGGCGAGCCGGTGAATCAGCGCGCGTTCGTCCGCCGGCATGCGCGCAGTATCGACAAACCGCCAGTTGCGCTCGTACAGGCCGAACGCGTCGCGCTCGGTCAGGAGCGGGCCCGCGCGGTTCCAGCACAATAATTTCAGGTTGGGGAATCGGCCCGCCTCGATGACGGCTTCGCCGAGAAATTGCTCGAGCTGGGCGTCGAATCCGGGTATGGCCAAGGCGCGCCGCAGGCGCTGCGCGGTGGGTTGCGGCAGTTTGATCTGGCACAACACGAGACCGGCATCGCGATCGCGCTGGCGCTGGCTGCGCTTGGCAAGGCGCAACTGCTCGGGCCTGGTCTTGGGATTGGTTCTCGGACGGCCAGGACGGGCGCGCGTTTTAGGCAATGTGGCGTTCATACTTACAGGCTAGCTTTAATATGATGCCATGTCAACATAACAGCGCATGCGGCGGTCAATCCGTCCCGTCGAGTCGGACTTGCGCGAACGCATCATTTCACGCGGCCGCAGCGGCTATGCGGCGCTCTACAGTTTCGAAGCCCTTCAGGACGCCGTGCTCATCCTGTCGATACGCCGTCAATGCGAGGCAGGCATCGCGTGGCAGGACGAAGATTGAGTCGACACGGTCAAGGCGCGACGGGGACCGCGTTCGGGCGGAAGCATCAGGGATAAGCGCGAATAGACCGGCTATTGCAGGCGTGACGCGCCCTTAGCCCGGCCGCGCGCAGATCTACTGCCTTGCGCTATTCAGCCGGCGATGATGACCCGGTCCTTGCCTGCGTGCTTGGCTTCGTACAAGGCCTTGTCGGCGCGGCTGACCAGCGCGCCGTGGTTTTCGCCCGGATCGCGCGCGGCGACGCCGGCGCTGAAGGTCACCAGCAGCTTTTGGTTGCCCCAGACGATGGGCTTGCGCGCGAATTCGCGCTGCAGCCGGGCCATGACCGCAACCGCCTCTTCCAGCCTCGAATCGGGCAGGAGCAGCAGGAATTCCTCGCCGCCGTAGCGCCCGATCTGGTCGTTGGTGCGTATCGTCTCCTTGATGATGGCGACCAGGTGCACCAGCACGATGTCGCCCACCTGATGGCCAAAGCTGTCGTTGATGCGCTTGAAGTTGTCGATGTCGAGGAGTGCGACGCACAGCGGCGCCGCGGCGCGCTCGGCGCGCGCGATTTCGCGCTCCAGTGCGTCGTCCAGGCCGCGCCGGTTGAGCGCCCCGGTCAACTGGTCTTCGCGCACCAGCTTGTTCACCAGTTCGAGCTCGCTCTTCAGGTGCTCGATGCGCTGTTCGGCGAGGACCACCTGCTGGCGCGCGATCGCCATTTCGTTGGCGGTGTGCAGCGCGCGGGTTTCGTTCAGCGCCTCGTCCAGGATGCCGATGATGTCGCGCACGTCCTGGGTGGCGCGGATTTTCTGGGCGTAATTCTCGATCCGGTTGTAATAGTCGGTCGGCGCTGTCGCCAGCGCGCGAGCGCCCGTCGCGCGCGTCGCGCGCTTGATCCCGCCCGTGCGGGGAGGGGTTGCAAGGTGCAGAACGCCCCGTTCCATGTCGCCGCCCATCGATCGCTCTCCTTCTTGCGTCGCCGGGAAATGTCCCGGGAATCGTCAGATGGGCTAGCCTAGCATCGCGGCGGGGGTGGGCAAGGCGCGAAGAAGAAGGGGAAATCCACCGCAATTCGCGGTTCGTGTCGCCGGAGCTCGCGTCAGGCGGCGCAGACCCGGTTCTTGCCGCTGCGCTTGGCTTTGTAGAGTTCCTTGTCCGCGCGGTCGATGACGCTTGCCTGCGGCTCGCCGCTCTGGCGCAGCGCCACGCCGGCGCTGAAGGTGATCAGCACGCGCTCGTTGTTGTGCAGGAAAAACGCCTTGGTCAGGTTACGCTGCAGCCTGACCATGACTTCCACGGCTTCCTCCTGCTGCGTGTCGGGCAGCAGCAGCATGAATTCCTCGCCGCCGTAGCGGGCCAGGACGTCGCTCGGGCGCATGGTGCGCTTGGTCACGCGCACCAGGTGCTGCAGCGCTTCGTCGCCGGTCTGGTGGCCGTGGGTGTCGTTCAGGTTCTTGAAATTGTCGATGTCGAGCAGGCCCACGCACATGGGCTTGCCGGTGCGCTCGGCGCGCGACGCCTCGCGCTGGAAAGCGTCCTCCAGGCCGCGCCGGTTGAGCACGCCGGTAAGCTGGTCTTCCTGCACCAGCTCGCTCACCTGCACCAGCTCGCGCTCCAGTTCTTTCACTTTGACCTCGGCCGCCTCGACCTGGCGCCGCGCCGCGATCAGCTCGTCGCGCGTGCGCGCGGTGTCGAGCTGGGCCGCGCGCGTGTCCGTCAGCAGGTCTCCGAGGACGACGTTGAGCTGCTTGATGTCGTCGGTCTGGCGGATTTTTTGCGCGTAGCCTTCCAGGCGGTCGTGGTAGCCGCCGGCGCTTTCGGACAAGTCGCCGAGGCGGTCGATGAAATTGCTGATCAGCTGTTTCAGCGCCGCCTTGGCTTCCTGCAGGCTGTTCTTGAGCATGCCCTGCTTGAAGATGACTTCCTTCAGGTGGCGCTCCGCGTCGGCGATGGCGGCGATGTCCAGCGGGCGCGCGACGATGGCCTGCAGCACCGCCATCTGGCCGCTCATCCACAGGTCTTCGCTGAGCAGTTCGTGCGTGTTGTCAATGAGCAGGCGCAGCAGGCGCAGCAGGCCCTGATGCCGCTCGGTGTTGTCGCTGCCGCGCAGCTCGAGCTTGTACCAGAACTGGCGCAGCGCGGCGGTCAGTTGTGCCACGCCATCCTTGCCGCTGACGCTGCGGGCCGTCTTGGCCAATGCGACGGCTTCGTCCGCCAGATCGGGGGCATGCGCGAGGTGCGACACCACCGCAAACTCCAGGGTCTGCGCCAGCAGTTCGCGCAGTTCGGCAAGGCGTTCTTCGGCATCCGGGGCTGCGACCGCCGCCTCCGTGACCGCGCGCTTTGCGGCGGCGCCCTTGGCGTTTGTCGCGTCCGGTTCAGGGGCGGGGGCGGAATCCTCGACGGGCGCCGGGCTGGTCACCGACCAGGAGGCGAGCAGCTTGCGCAGCTTGCCCGCCAGGCGCGCCGGGTCGGTACCGGGTACGGCCAGCAGACGTTCCAGGCTCTCGCGCTTTCTCGCCGTGGTGAGGCCGCTGTGATGCGTTTCCCATTGTTTCAACAGGTCCAGGACCAACTGCGCCCAGACCGGGGCGGGGGCTTGATCGGTCGCGTCCGGCGTGCCGGCGATCTCGAGGTAATGCTGCCGGTAGCTGTCCGGCGTGGGGGCGATGCGACGCGACGCCAGCAGACGCAAGGTCTCGCGGGCTATTTCGGACGGATTGGTGAGTTCGCTCATCGCACGCTGCAATTGCAGGCGCGGAGCGCACCTGCTCAGTGACTTTATCGGCCGCGGACGGCGAAACTTTAGGGGTTTTTTGAAAATACCCGCTACGCGCCGCAGGATCAATCGACCAAATGGTTCTTCAGCGCGTAATGGGTCAGTTCCGAATTGTTCTTGAGCTGCATTTTTTGCAGCAGGCGCGCGCGGTACACGCTCACGGTCTTGGCGCTGAGGTGCATTTCCAGCGCGATCTGGGAGAGCGTCCTGCCCGAGGCGATCAGGCGCATGGTTTCGTATTCCCGGTCCGACAGGGTCGTGTGCGCCGGGCGGTCGGTGTCCTCGGCGATGTTCCCCGCGAGTTGCTCCGCCACCGCGGGGCTGATGTAACGGCGGCCCGCCGCCACTTTGCGTATCGCGGTCACCAGCAGCGCCGGGGCGCTTTGCTTGTTCAAATAGCCCGAGGCGCCCGCCTTGAGCGAGCGCAAGGCGTAGGTTTCCTCCGGGTGCATGCTGAGCATGAGCACGCCCAGCTTGGGCATTTCCTTCTTCAGCTGCTTCAGCGTATCCAGCCCGTTGCGGTCCGGCATGGTGATGTCGAGCAGCACCACGTCGATGTGGTGCTCGCGCGCGAGCTTGACCGCCTCCACGCCGTTCTCGGCCTCGGCGCAGACTTGCATGTCGCCGGCTTCTGAAATGATCTGCGCCAGTCCGCGGCGCAGGATCGCATGGTCGTCGGCGATGAGCACGCGTATCACGGTCAGGCGCTGCCCATGGCTTTGGACTTGCTCCCGGGCGCGGCGGCGCCGGCCGGGGCCGGCGCGCCTTCGGCCGGTTGCTGCACATCGCAGGCGCAGGGCAGGCGCAGCGTGACCGCGGTGCCGCTGCGCGTCCGGCGCACGCGCAGTTCGCCGCCGAGGCTGCGCGCGCGCTCCTGCATGCCCAGAATGCCGAATGACTGCGGTTTTGACAGATCCTGGTCGGCGATGCCGCGGCCATTGTCGTGCACCTGCAGCATCACGCTGCCGGCGTCGGTTTCGAGCTCGACTTCAACCTGGGTCGCGCCGGCGTGCTTGGCGATATTGGTCAGCGCTTCCTGAAAAATCCGGAATACCGCGATCGAAATCTTGCCGTCCAGCTGGATATCGTTATAGGCGCAGGTCACCTGGCAGCGCATGTCCATGCGCTTTTCGAACTCGGCGGCCTGCCATTCGATCGCGGCGACGACGCCCAGATCGAGGATGCCCGGGCGCAGTTCGGTGGCGATGCGGCGCGTGATTTCCATTGCGCCATCGACCAGCGCCTCGGTCGAATGCAGGCGGTGCAGCAGTTCCGCCGCCTCCGGCTGCACGCCCTGGCCCAACCGCAGCAGCATGATCTTGATCGCGGTCAGCGTGCCGCCCAGATCGTCGTGGATCTCGCGCGCGATGCGGCTGCGTTCCTGTTCCTTGGCCGTCTCGATGTGCGCCGACAGCCGGGCCAGGTTCTGGTGCGAGCGCCGGATCTCGAGATCGGCGATCTTGTTCTGGCTGATATTCGAGACGATGCCTTCCCAGCACATCCCGGAGTCGTACACGCGGGAACGCGAGCGCAGATCGATCCACTTGACTTCGTTGCTTCCCGCGATGCGGATGCGGCCTTCCCAGTTCCAGTTGCCGCGCTGCCGAAACGCGGCCTGCATCGATGCCATCAGCGCAGACAGGTCGTCGGGCAGGACGCGGTCGAAAAAGGCGCTTGCGTCGCGCGTCAGCGACTCGGCCGGCGTATCGAGCAAGGCCTGGCAGCCGTCGCTCACATAAGTGAAGCGGGGGCTGAGGTCCGCGCCGAGTTCCAGCCGGAATACCATGCCGGGCATGTTCGATACGATGGCCTTGAAGCGGGCCTCGCTTTCGTGCAGGGCGAGCTGCGCGAGCCGCGCGTCGAGCCGGTTGCGCGCCTCGCGCAGGCTGCGCACGACCGCCGGGACCAGCCGCGCCAGCCTGTCCTTCATCACATAGTCGTCGGCGCCGGATTTCATCATCGCGACCGCCTCTTCCTCGCCGATGCGGCCGGAGGCGAGGATGAAGGGAATATAGTCGGAGTGCGTCCGCAGCAGTTGCAGCGCCTCGGTGCCGCTGAACCCGGGCAGGTTGTAGTCCGAGATCACGATGTCCCAGGAGCGCTCGCCCAGTGCTGCGGCCATGTCGGCGCCGGAGTCGACGCGGCGCAGATCCAGCGCGAGTCCGGCCTGGAGCAGGGTCTGCGTCAGCAACTCCGCGTCGTCGGGCGAGTCCTCGACCAGCAGTATGTCCAGTGCACGGTTCATCATGGCCTACGCGTCCCGTGCCTCAGTCCCGCTCGCCGCGGCCATGCCGGGCAGGGTGAAATAGAAAGTCGCTCCGCTGCCGCGCTCGGCGCGCGCCCAGATGCGCCCGCCGTGCGCGTGCAGCGCACGCTGCACTTTGGCCAGGCCGATGCCGCTGCCTTCGAAGTCGCGCTCGCTGTGCAGGCGCTGGAAGGCGCGAAACAGTTTGTCCGTGTATTTCGGGTCGAAGCCGGCGCCGTTGTCGCGCACGCACAGCGCGGCTACGCCGTCGTCCGTTGCCCGTCCGAAAAAAATAATCGCTTTGTCCGTCCTGGCGGTGAATTTCCAGGCGTTACCCAGCAATTGCTCCAGGACGAGGCGCAACAGCGTCGCGTCGCCCGATGCGACGATGCCGGACTCAACGGTAATGTCTGCCTGCCGCGCCGGAGCGCCGGCGCGCAGGCCGGCGAGAATTTCCCGCGCCAGGGCGCTCAGATCGATGCGCTCGGACTTGATCCCGTGCCGCGCCAGGCGCACCAGCTGCAGCAGGTCGTCGGTCATTTGCGCCAGCTTCAGGCTGGCGCGGTGGATGCGCTGCAGATAGTCCTGACCGGTCGCATCGAGTTGTTCGGTGTAGGGGGGCTCGAGCAGCAGCCGGCTGAAGCCCTCGATGCTGCGCAGCGGCGCGCGCAAGTCGTGTGACAGGGAGGAGCCGAATCCTTCGAGCTCGTGCGCCTGCGCCTCGAGCTGCGCGGCGCTGTCGATCAGGCGCTGCCGCAGCGCGGCGTTCTGCGCCTGCAGTGTTTGCTCGTTCTGGGAGGGGCTGGTCAAGAGGTTTCCGCTTTCAGTGCAGATGCAACAGTAACGCCATTATATAGCCGCGCGGCCGAACCATGGCCCCTGGCCGTATCGGCCGCGCCGGTTTCGCGATGGTTGCACTGTAACCCGGCGCGGCGGGCCTGCATTGGCGCAAATTGACCGGTTTTTTCCCCGTTGCTCAAAGCATAGCCCGCGCGCCGCCCTGATAAGGTGGCCGAACGAAAAACCGCTGCGAACCGCGATTGCAGCGCGCGATCGGCCCGATGACGGGCCTCCCACAGCGAACGACGAACCGCGCAGGAGCAAACCACAAGTGCAAGTCAACGGCGCCCGCAACCGGGCGCTACTCATCGGAACCGGATGGACGCTGGCCGCAGTCGCGGCGCTCGCATTCTTCAAGTCCTCTGCATTCGAGCCGATAACCCTATGGACGCTGGGCATCGTGGTCTTGGGCTGGGCGGGGGTATTGCTGCAGGCGCTCGCAGCCGAACGGCGTGCGGCGAGTGCAGCGCTGGTCATGGCCGGCGGCGAGACCCGCGCGCTGATCGACGGCCTGGCGCAGGCCCTGGGCGTGGAAATGCGGCGGGCGAGCAGCGAGTTGCTGCGCGTGGACGAATTGCTGGCGCACGCGATCAACCAGTTGATGGCGGCATTCAACGCGGTGAGCGACGAGGCGAGCCGCCACCAGCAGGAGCTGGCGCAGGCCGCGGCTACGGCGCAGGGAACCGAGGCGTCGGAACGGCTGCGCGCCGCGGCGGAACGCGTCGCGAACGACGTGAACGGCGCGGTAACGGCATTGCAGTTCCGCGACGTGGTCGGACAGAAACTGGGCCACGTGCGGCAGGAACTGGATGCACTGGAACAAGTGATGCAGCGGATACGCGAGGTGTCCGCCGAGCGGTCGGAACCAGCGGCGCTCCCCGACCGGGAGCGCGCGCCGGAACCTTCGCAGCTTGCGGCGCGGGTGCAGGGACTGCTGCGGGAACGGGAGCAGGCGAAGGCGGCGAGCCCGGTGCAACAGGAATTGATGCATGCAGGGGAAATCGACCTGTTCTGATTTGAAGTCAGATCTGAAAAGAGGGAAGCAGCGTGGCTAAAAGCATACTTGCAGTCGACGATTCGGCCTCCATCCGGAGCATGGTGTCTTTTACGCTGAAGAACGCGGGCTACGACGTGATCGAAGCCGTGGACGGCGTGGACGCGCTGAACAAGGCCAAGGGCCAGACCATGAATCTGGTCCTGACCGACCAGAACATGCCGCGCATGGACGGGCTGACGCTGGTGCGCTCGCTGCGCGCGCTGCCGGCCTACCGTTCCGCGCCCATCCTGATCCTGACCACCGAGTCGGGGGCGGAAATGAAAAGCCGCGGCAAGGCGGCGGGGGCGACCGGATGGCTGGTCAAGCCGTTCGATCCGCAGCGCCTGATCGAAGTGGTTAAAAAAGTGCTCGGCTGAGCGCGCGCTCCGGCCTAACCATTCAAGCAATGCAACGCATCGAGGACACGCAATGACTATCGACATGAGCCAGTTCTACCAGGTATTTTTCGAGGAGTCGGCCGAACTTCTGGAAGAAATGGAGCGGCTGCTGCTCGAACTGGACGTCGCCGAGCCGGGCAAGGATGCGCTCAACGCGATCTTCCGCACCGCGCACTCGATCAAGGGGGGCAGCGCCACCTTCGGGTTCAACGAAATCACCGAGACCACGCACGTGCTGGAGTCCTTGCTGGACAAGCTCCGGAACGACGAATTGCGCCTGCGCGTCGAAATGGTGGACGTGTTCCTCAAGGCGGTGGACGTAATCAAGATGCAGCTCGCCGGCCGGCAATTCGCGAGCGAGGTCGACGCGCAGGCGGTGGCCGATATCGGACAGCGCCTGGCCGAGCTCGCGCGCGAGGAGGCGGCGCCTGCCGCCGCGCCGGTGGCGCCGATCAGCCCCAAGGCGGCTGCGGTGACGATGGCGCAGCCCGTCGCCGAACCGGCCGAGCGTCCGCTTGCAAAGCCGGCCGGGAACGACGCGGCTCTGGTCGACCCCACGCCGGAAAACCTCTATGCCATCCTGACCGGTGCAGCCGGCGTTGCCCCTCCCGCCACGGCGGCAGCGGCGAGTCCGGACGAAGCCTATGGCTTTTTCGGAGACACCCCGCCTGTGGAGGAGGAGACCGCAGCGCCGGCTGAAGCGCTGCCGAATCCGGGCCGGCGTGCGACTGACCTGCCATCGGATGCGCAGCCCAAGCGCCGCGCCAGCGATCGCACCGATACCGAAGCCACGTCGATCCGCGTCGGCGTGGAAAAAGTCGATCAGCTGATCAATCTGGTGGGCGAACTGGTGATTACCCAGGCGATGCTGGCGCAAACCGCGTCGCACGTGGATACGGTGCTGTACGAGGCGTTGCGCACCGGGCTCGCGCAGCTCGAGCACAATACCCGCGACCTGCAGGAATCGGTGATGTCGATTCGCATGATGCCGATCTCCTTCGTGTTCAGCCGCTTCCCGCGCGTGGTGCGCGACCTAGCGGGCAAGCTCAACAAGCAGGTCGAGTTGAAGACGGTGGGCGAGGGCACCGAACTCGACAAGGGGCTGATCGAAAAAATAGCCGATCCGCTCAACCATCTGGTGCGCAACAGCCTCGATCACGGCGTCGAGTCGCCGCAGAAGCGCCTGGCGGCAGGCAAACCGGAAATGGGCACTATCACCCTGCGCGCCTTCCACCAGGGCGGCAACATCGTCATCGAGGTGAGCGACGACGGCGCCGGCCTCAGCCGGGAAAAGATCCTGGCCAAGGCGAGGGAGCGCGGCCTCGCGGTGAGCGACGCCATGTCCGATCAGGAGGTGTGGCTGCTGATATTCGAAGCCGGCTTTTCCACGGCCGAGGTGGTGACCGCGGTCTCGGGCCGCGGCGTCGGCATGGACGTGGTGAGGCGCAACGTTCACGCCATGGGGGGGCGTATCGAGATCGATTCTTCGCTCGGCGTCGGCACCCGCATTTCCATCCGCCTGCCGCTGACCCTGGCGATTCTGGACGGCATGTCGGTTTCCGTGGGCGAGGAGATATTCATCGTTCCGCTGACTTTCATCGTCGAGTCCCTGCAGCCTGCAAAGGAAGACATCAAGACCATCGCCGGGGTGGGTACGGTGGTGCACGTGCGCGGCGAGTACCTGCCGGTGGTTGCGCTGTACGAGGTTCTGAACGTGCGGCCGAAAGTGACCGAGCTCGAGCGCGGCATCATGGTCATTGTGGAATCCGAAGGCTGCAAGAGCGCGATGTTCGTCGACGACCTGCTCGGTCAGCATCAGGTCGTGATCAAGAGCCTGGAATCGAATTACCGCAAGGTCCCGGGTGTGTCGGGCGCGACGATCATGGGCGACGGCAAGGTCGCGCTGATCCTCGACGTCGAGGCGCTGGTGCGCAGCTCTCCCCGGGAAGAGCTGCGGCAGGCCGCATAAGCGCGGTTCAAGTTCGCGGCCGGCCGGCCGTAATGAATGGTATCGATCCGGCCGCATCCGCGGCGCGGACGCGGCTGGGCCAAATTACCTGGAATCGGCGAATCTATTTTTCAAGGAGCGAAAGACATGAACGAGACAACCCAAATCGCCGCCGGCGCGGCGAAACCGGCGATCGGCGCGAGCGCCCAGCGCGAGGAATTCCTGACCTTCACGCTGGGGAAGGAAGAGTACGGCATCGAGATCCTGAAGGTGCAGGAGATCCGCAGCTACGAGCAGGTGACCACGATCGCGAATGCGCCGGAATTCATCAAAGGCGTGGTGAACCTGCGCGGCACCATCGTGCCGATCGTGGACATGCGCATCAAGTTCAATCTGGGCGAGGTGGATTACACCCAGTTCACGGTGGTGATCATCCTCAACGTGGCGGGGCGGGTGGTCGGCATGGTGGTGGACAGCGTGTCCGACGTGATCTCGCTCGGGCCCGAGCAGATCCGGCCGGCGCCGGACTTTTCCTCGTCCTTCGACATCAAGTACATCACCGGCCTGGGAACGATCGACAGCCGCATGCTGATCCTGGTCGACATCGAGAAACTCATGACCGGCAGCGATATGGCGCTGGTGGATGCGGTGCACTGAACACCAAGACAAAACAATATCGCCAATACGAAAAATTAGTGGACGGAATTCTAGGAACTGCACAATCCGGAGCGATCGGCAGCACCGCGCGTGAAGCACGATGGGGCCAAAGCTGCTGATCTCGACGCGGCCGTACCAATTTAAAGGGGGGTATTGCAATGAATCTGTTTTGGAACTGGCGGGTGGTTGCAAAGCTTCGGCTGATAAGTGTCATTGCGGTGCTGTCGATGATTGCTATCGCGGCAGTAATGCTGTCATTGAAAAGAACTTCGATGATGGACGAAAAAAGGGTCGCCACCAAGCATATCGTAGAGGCTGCCACCAGCATCGTTGCGAATTACGAAAAGCTCGCCGCCGCGGGAACCATGAATCAGGCCCAGGCCCAGCAAGCTGCGATAGTCGCGGTGCGGGCAATCCGGTACGGACAGAACGAGTACCTGTGGATCAATGATATGCAGCCCAAGGCTGTGATGCATCCGATCAAGCCCGAATGGGATGGAACGGACGTGAGCTATGTCAAGGATCCGACCGGAAAAGCGTTGTTCGTCGCCTTTGTCGATATCGTCAAGCAGAAGGGTGCAGGCTATGTCGATTATCTGTGGCCGAGACCGGGTTCCAGCGAGCCGGTGCAGAAAATAACCTACGTGCAAGGTTTTGCGCCCTGGGGATGGGTTATCGGCTCCGGCATCTATGTCGACGACGTCAATGCCGTGTTTCGAAATGACCTTATTCGTATGTCGGCCCTGGTGGTGGCAATTGGCTTGCTCTTTTGGGGAGTGGCCATCCTGATTGCAAGCAGCATAGTCAAGCCGCTGAACGAGGCTGTAAGTGTGGCGCAGAAAGTCGCGGCCGGAGATCTCACCAGCACAATCGAGGTGAAAACCCGGGACGAAACCGGCCAGTTGCTGGCTGCGCTCAAGGACATGAATGCGAGCCTGGTAAAAATCGTGGGCGAAGTCAGGAGCGACACCGATTCGATTACCACGGCGTCCAAGGAAATCGCCTCGGGCAACGCCGACCTGAGCCAGCGCACGGAGGAGCAGGCGTCGAGCCTGGAGGAAACGGCCTCCTCGATGGAAGAACTCACGAGCACGGTGAAGCAGAACGCCGAGAACGCGAGGCACGCGAATCAACTGGCGGTGAGCGCCTCGGAAGTGGCGGTCAAGGGCGGTGCGGTGGTGAGCGAGGTGGTGGGCACGATGTCTTCGATCAACGAATCGTCGAAGAAAATCGTCGACATCATCAGCGTGATCGACGGCATCGCGTTCCAGACCAACATCCTCGCGCTCAACGCGGCGGTAGAAGCGGCACGTGCCGGCGAGCAGGGGCGGGGCTTCGCGGTGGTGGCGTCTGAGGTGAGGAACCTCGCGCAGCGCAGCGCGGCGGCGGCCAAGGAAATCAAGACGCTGATCGGGGACTCGGTGGACAAAGTGGGCGCGGGGACCAAGCTCGTCGACGAAGCCGGGAAGACGATGCAGGAGATCGTGACCTCGGTGAAGCGGGTGACCGACATCATGAGCGAGATCACCGCGGCAAGCCAGGAGCAGAGCGCGGGGATCGAGCAGGTGAACCAGGCGATCACGCAGATGGACGAGGTGACGCAGCAGAACGCGGCGCTGGTGGAGCAGGCGACGGCAGCCGCGGAGTCGATGCAGGAGCAGGCGCAGAACCTCACCCAGGCGGTCAGCGTGTTCCGTTTGGCCAACGCGATCGAGAACAGCGCGACGCCGGTGGGGGAGCGCCGCGAGCTAGCGACGCGGCCGGCCAATGTGGCGCGTCTGGCGCCGGAGGCCGGGAAGGCGAAGCCGGCGATGGCCAGGAGCGCGCCGGCGCGTGCCAGAACCGGCACGGACGGCGAGTGGAGCGAGTTCTAGAAGTTGGAATCAGGATCATAAGCAACAAAGGATGAATTAGTCATGAAAATACGAAATCTTGCCATCGGTACGCGCCTCGGCGTCGGGTTTGGCTGCGTACTTGCGCTGCTGAGCCTGATGGCCGGAATCGGTATCTGGCGCCTGCAAAGCGTCGGGACGATGACCAATGCCCTCGTGACCGTTGAACTGCGGAAAGCTCAGCTGGCCAAGGAGGAGGCCAACATTATCGAAGTGAATACGGTCAGGACGATTGCCGCGATCAAGGCCACCGAGCCGGAAACCGAGAAGCTCTTTCTGGATGACATTGCCCGACTCACCGCACACGCGGGCGAGGTGCTGGCACAGATCAAGGAAGGGCTGTCGGATCCGGCAGCCAAATCGCTGTTTGACGACATGATTCAAAAACGCGCCATCTACCAGGCGGCGCGCGCCGCGGCGTTTAAGGAAAAGGCAGCGGGCAACATGGCGGCGACAAACAAGTTCTTGAACGAAGACATGAAACCCAAAGTTCACATTTTTCAGCAAAGCGTTGACAGGCTGGCTGATTACCACAGGCAGCGGGTCGATGCTTTGGCAAAGGACGTCGATCAGCAATATCGGAATGGACGCATGTTACTGATCGTATTGACGATCATGGCCCTGGTCATCGGAATCGGATTCGCCCTTTGGGTCACCAAGTCCATCACGCGGCCGATGATTGAAGCGGTGAACATCGCGCGCACGGTGGCTGCGGGCGATTTGACCAGCGATATCGAAGTGAGCTCCAAGGACGAGACCGGCCAATTGCTGCAGGCGTTGAAGGACATGAACCAGAGCCTGAAGAAGATCGTCGGCGAAGTGCGCGGTCGCACCGAGGCGATCAGCAGCGGGACCAGGCAGATCGCCTCGGGCAACGCCGACCTGTCGCAGCGGACCGAAGAGCAGGCGAGTTCTCTACAGGAGACGGCTTCCTCTATGGAAGAGCTTACCAGCACGGTGAAGCAGAACGCGGAGAACGCGAAACAGGCGAATCAACTGGCGGCGAGCGCTTCCGAAGTGGCGGTCCAGGGCGGCGCGGTGGTGAGCGAAGTGGTAACGACGATGAGTTCGATCAACGAATCGTCGAAGAAAATCGTCGACATCATCAGCGTGATCGACGGCATCGCGTTCCAGACCAACATCCTCGCGCTGAACGCGGCGGTGGAAGCGGCGCGGGCCGGCGAGCAGGGCCGCGGCTTCGCGGTGGTGGCGTCTGAGGTGAGGAACCTCGCGCAAAGGAGCGCGGCGGCAGCGAAAGAGATAAAGGCGCTGATCGGGGACTCGGTGGACAAGGTGGGCGCGGGAACCAAGCTCGTCGACGAGGCCGGGAAGACGATGCAGGAGATCGTGAGCTCGGTGAAGCGGGTGACCGACATCATGAGCGAGATCACCGCGGCAAGCCAGGAGCAGAGCGCGGGAATCGAGCAGGTGAACCAGGCGATCACGCAGATGGACGAGGTGACGCAGCAGAATTCGGCGCTGGTGGAGCAGGCTGCGGCAGCCGCGGAGTCGATGCAGGAGCAGGCGCAGCATCTGGCGCAGGCGGTGGCGGTATTCAACGTCGGCAGCGCTGCGGCGTGCCTCACAGTCGGCCGCGGCGTGAAAGTACTCGCGCGACAGGACAAGCCGGCGCCAGAGCGGCGCGGACCCAATTGCGCGCCCAACGTGGCGCGTTTTGCCGCCGCGGAGACCGGAACGGCCCGGCCTGCGGCACCCAGGGCCAAGCGCGCAGCGGGCGGTGGCGGCGCAGAGCAGTGGGAAGAGTTCTAGCACTTTCAAAAACAGAAGTATTCGGGGGCAAGGATGAATCAAACGGCAATTTCAGGAAGGTTTGGCGGCGCAAGCGTGGGTCGCAGGCTCGGGTTTGCATTTGGCGCGCTGTTGCTGCTGATCATGTTCATGGCCAGCCTCGGATCATGGCAGCTTGGATCGCTTACCGCGGTCACGGAGCGGATCGTGGCCGTGGATACGCACACGGAGCGCCTGGTGCGCGAGTGGTATGCGGAAACGAAAGCGAATTCCGTGCGGGCGCTGGTAATCACACGCAGCGACGATGCGGAAATAAAAAGACTGCTGACGCCCCAGCTCGAAGCGTCGACCAAGCGCATTTCGGAGTTGCATAAGCAGGTGGAGCAACTGCTGCGGACCGAAGAGGCGAAGGCGCTGTTCGGCGAAGTGAGCGCGAAGCGCAAGACCTACGTCGACGCGCGCAATGCGGCCATCGAACGCAAAAAGGCAGGAAAACCGGAAGAGGCGCTCCGGCTCGTCGACTCGGCTATGGTTCCGGCCATCGAGGTGTATGTGGCGTCGATCCAGAAGCTCGTCGATTACTATGTGCGCGATGTCGGGAAAAGCGCGACCGAGGCGGCCGCGAGATCCAGCTTCGGGCGCAATGCGCTGATCGCGGCATCGGTCGTCGGCCTGCTGCTGGGCATCTTCCTTGCCTGGCGCATCACCGTTTCAGTCACCGGTCCGTTGCGCCAGGCGATGGGTGTAGCCGCGGCCCTGGCCAAAGGCGACCTGACACCAAGGGTCGAAGTGCGCAGCCAGGACGAATTGGGCCAGCTTCTGGGCGCGCTGGGCAATACCGTGTCGCAACTCCAGCGCATCATCGGCGGCGTAAGGGAGTCGAGCGACGCCATCGGCACGGCGACGAAGGAGATCGCCACTGGCAATGCCGACCTGTCGCAGCGCACCGAAGAGCAGGCGAGTTCTCTGGAGGAGACGGCTTCCTCGATGGAAGAACTCACGAGTACGGTGAAGCGGAACGCGGAGAACGCGAAACAGGCGAATCAACTGGCGGCGAGCGCTTCGGAAGTGGCGGTCAGGGGCGGCGCGGTAGTGAGCGAGGTGGTGGGCACGATGTCTTCGATCAATGAATCGTCGAAGAAAATCGTGGACATCATCAGCGTGATCGACGGCATCGCGTTCCAGACCAACATCCTCGCGCTCAACGCGGCGGTGGAAGCGGCCCGGGCCGGCGAGCAGGGGCGGGGCTTCGCGGTGGTGGCGTCTGAGGTGAGGAACCTCGCGCAGCGCAGCGCAACGGCGGCCAAGGAGATCAAGGCGCTGATCGGGGACTCGGTGGACAAGGTGGGCGCGGGGACCAAGCTCGTCGACGAAGCCGGGAAGACGATGCAGGAGATCGTGAGCTCGGTGAAGCGGGTGACCGACATCATGAGCGAGATCACCGCGGCAAGCCAGGAGCAGAGCGCGGGGATCGAGCAGGTGAACCAGGCGATCACGCAGATGGACGAGGTGACGCAGCAGAATTCGGCGCTGGTCGAAGAGGCGGCGGCGGCGGCCGAGAGTCTGGAAGAGCAGGCGCAGAACCTCACGCAGGCCGTCAGTGTGTTCAAGCTGGCGCAGCACGAGGAGCGTGCGCCGGCCGTGGGGCGGACCGAAAGACCAGCGGCGCGTGTGACGCAGTTGCCGGCGAAGAAGGCGGCGGTCAGTAAGCATGTTGCCGGGAAGAAGCGGCCTGCAGCGCCCCAGTTCAGGAAAGTGGCCAACGCCAAGCTCGGCAGCGATGCAACTTGGGAGACGTTCTAAAGCGCAGCCACCGGCCAGACGGTGTGGGCTTCGGTTGGCGGGCGCGATCTGCGCGAGGCTGTCCGTAAGCCGGTCTCTCACGCCCCCACCGGCGTGGTCCACCGATCTCGGGTGGCCGAAGAATCAGCAGCCGCCCGCATTTCCGCAAAGTCTCCGCTAGCGAGCCCTCGCCGGAAACCGCAATGCGGCGGCCATCAAACTCGAAGATGGGCCATTTTGCCCATCTGTTCTGACGAAAGCGTCGCGCTTGTCTGTCGTAGATTGCAGTCGGCGCCGTTGGAGCGCCGTTCGGACGATCGGGCAAAAAGATCGCCTCGCGATTGCCGGTCAAGGGCAAATCTACAGATGGACCAATTCTTGCCGCTAATACCAAGACAGGCAGCGCCTAGGACTGGGCGGAGCCCTGACCGGTGCTGACGCGCCTGAATGATCGGGTTCGATAGCGCCAGAAATCGGTTACATAAACTTTAAGCAACGGAAATGGAGACGACGATGATAGGCAAAGAGTGGAACAAGGCAGTGGTATTCGCAATGATGGCGGCCGTAGTGTTCTCGGGAGGAACGGCCTGGGCGGCGGAGAGAGCGACGGCGAAGGAGGCCGAAGCGATAGTGAAGAAAGGGATTGCGTTCATCAAGGCCAACGGCAAGGACAAGGGCTACGCCGAGGTCAACAACAAGCACGGTCAGTTCGTCGACCGCGATCTGTATCTGATCGTGCAGACGTTCGACTCCAAGATACTCGCGCACGGCCAGAACGAGAAATTGATCGGCTTGGACCGGATTGAAGCCAAGGATATCGACGGCAAGGAGTACATGCGCGAGCGCTCCGTACTGGCCAAGAGCAAGACCTCGTTCTGGCATGACTACAAGTTCACCGACCCGATGTCGAAGAAGATCGAGCCCAAGTCCGCGTATTGCGAGCGCCTTGACGAAGCGACATTAGTCTGTAGCGGCATCTACAAACCCTGATTCTCGCCGCCGCGCGGAAGCCTTCCGTGCGGCGATCTAATGAGCACACGAGGTGAGGAGAGCAAGACAATGAAAGTGTGGCAAAAGATAGTGGCGGCGCCTGCACTGGCGACCGCATTCCTGGTCCTGTTGGGCGCGGTGTCCTACGGGGTGCTGACGCGTCAGCAAGCGACCCTGGACAATCTGTACAAGCAACGCTTTGCGAGCTACCAGCTCGCTGCCAATTCGGCGCAGGCGATCAGCGAGGTGCATTCCAACGTCTACCGCTTGTTCACCTGGATTGCCAATCTGAAGGAAGACAAGATCAAGCAGATCACCACCGAGCAGAATGCCAGGATCGACGAGGTTACCAAGGCGATCACCAAATTCGCGGCCGACGGCAACGCGGATGCGCAGGAGCGCAAGCTCGCTCAAGCGATCATCACGAAGCTCGGCAAATACAAAGTGGACATGGACGCAGCGATCGACCTGAGCGTAGTGGATATCAACACCGGCATGAGCACCATGCAGACAGCCGATGGCGGCTTCCAGGCGCTGCTCAAGGACTTCAATCAGCTGGTGCAGGTCGAGACGCGGCTGGCGCAGGACAGCTACGAGAGCGCGAGCAGCGCCTTCGACAAGGTGCAGCTGGCCTTGCTGGCGGTCCTGGTGCTTGCGCTCGCGGTCTCTGGGGCGATGACGTATTTCATGAGCCGGATGATAGTGCGGCCGCTAAAGGCTGCCACCGCCCTGGCCGGGCGCATCGCCGGCGGCGACCTGAGTGCCGAGATCAAGGTCGTCGGGCGCGACGAGACCGCGGAACTGCTGCAGGCACTGAAGGACATGAACGGGAGCCTGAAACAGATCGTCGGCGAGGTGCGCTCCAGCGCCGAGGCGATCGGCAGCGGAAGCAAGCAAATCGCCAGGGGCAACGCCGACCTCTCGCAGCGCACCGAGGAGCAGGCATCGAGCCTGGAGGAGACGGCGTCGAGCATGGAAGAACTGACATCGACGGTGAAGCAGAACGCGGAGAACGCGAGGCAGGCGAACCAGCTTGCCATCGGCGCGAGCGCGGTCGCGGTCAAGGGCGGGCAGGTGGTGAGCGAGGTGGTGGGGACGATGTCCTCAATCAACGCATCGTCGAAGAAGATCGTGGACATCATCAGCGTGATCGACGGCATCGCGTTCCAGACCAACATCCTCGCGCTCAACGCGGCGGTGGAAGCGGCCCGGGCCGGCGAGCAGGGCCGCGGTTTTGCGGTGGTGGCGTCTGAGGTGAGGAACCTCGCGCAGCGCAGCGCGGCGGCGGCGAAGGAAATCAAGGCGCTGATCGGGGACTCGGTGGACAAGGTGGGCGCGGGAACCAAGCTCGTCGACGAGGCTGGGAAGACGATGGAAGAGATCGTGAGTTCGGTCAAGCGGGTCACGGACATCATGAGCGAGATCACTGCGGCCTCGCAGGAGCAGAGCGCGGGAATCGAGCAAGTGAACCAGGCGATCACGCAGATGGACGAAGTGACGCAGCAGAATGCGGCCCTGGTCGAAGAGGCGGCGGCGGCGGCCGAGAGCCTGGAAGAGCAGGCGCAGAGCCTGGGAGTCGCGGTGGCCGTGTTCACGCTGCCGGGCACCGGCGCGATAGCTGGGCGCAGCGTCGAAACGGCGCACAAGAACAAAGCGTCGGACGCGAAGTCGGCGGCGCGTCCGGCGATGGAACGGCGCGGGCCGAACCGCCCGGCCAACGTGGCGCGATTGCAGGCGAAACCCGCCAAGCCCCAGACAGCACCCAGGGGCAAGGCGGCGGCAGCCGGCGGTGGCGGCGAGGAACAGTGGGAAGAGTTTTAGGCAAGGTGGCGTTGATGGATGCTGCGGTCCATTGGCCGCAGCGTTATTCAACTTACGCATTTGCGGAAAAGAAAGAAACAGCATGAACGAAAGTAGTCAGCCGGCTCGCCTTGGGCTTTGGCAGGCGGCGCGGGACGAATCGCGCGCCCAACGTGGCGCGACTGGCGGTGAACCCGGCGAAAACCCGGCCTGTGGCATCCAGGGCTAAAGCAGTGGCCGGCGGCAGCGAGGACCAGTGGCAGGAATTCTAGGCAGCGCGGCCAGAGGTCGGCAGGCGCTTCGCAACGCGCTCGGTAGGGTAGCGGACTGAAGCGGACGCAGGACGGTTTTATTGTTTCAATAAAAATAAACACGAAAAGGCGAAATCATGAAACTAGGCGTTTGGGGACCTGGGTCGTTGCGCGTGAAGTTACTGTGGATTGCACTGCTCGGAGTGGGCGCCTGTGCGATCGTGGGCATATTCGTCGCATCGCTGTACCGAACCGGCCTGATGGATGAAAAGCGCATTGCCACCCGCGCCGTGGTCGACAGCGCCTACGGCGTGCTGGCCCACTACGAGGCGCTGGAGCGCGCCGGCGGCATGGACCGCGCGCAGGCGCAAAAGGCCGCGATCGGAGTCCTCAAAGAAATGCGCTACGGCAAGGACGACTACTTCTGGATCAACGACATGCAGCCGGCGGTTATCATGCACCCGATCAAGCCTGAGCTCGACGGCAAAAATGTCGCCAACGTCAAGGACCCGGCCGGCAACGCCTTGTTTGTCGCGTTCGTCGATACGGTGAAGCGCGACGGTGCCGGTTTTGTCGAGTATCTCTGGCCGAAGCCGGGATACGCCGAGCCGGTCGCCAAGGTGTCCTATGTGCGCGGCCTAACAAGCTGGGGCTGGATCGTGGGCTCCGGCATCTATGTGGATGACGTGGATGCGCAGGTCCGTTCGGCCAACCTGAAAATCCTGGCGCTGACCTTGACGGTCGCGGCTATGCTGCTGCTGGTCACGCTGAGAATAGGCCGTTCCATTGCAACGCCTATCAACAAAGCGGTGGCGGTGGCCGAGGCGCTGGCGCAGGGCGACCTGACACACACATTCGAAGCAAAACCGCGCAATGAGGCGGAGCAGTTGCTGGCCGCGCTGTCCAACACTGCGGCGCAATTGCAAGGTCTCATCCGCGGAATCAAGCGCTCGGCCCACGCCATCACTACGGCGTCCGGCGAAATCAGGGCCGGCAATGAAGACCTGTCGCAGCGCACCGAGGAGCAGGCCTCCAGCCTCGAAGAGACCGCGTCCTCGATGGAAGAGCTGACCTCCACCGTGAAACAGAACGCAGAGAACGCCAAGCAGGCCAATCAACTGGCGCTGGGCGCGAGCGCGGTGGCGGTGCAGGGCGGCGCGGTGGTGGGAGACGTGGTCGAGACCATGTCCTCGATCAACCAATCGTCGAAGAAAATCGTCGACATCATCAGCGTGATCGACGGCATCGCGTTCCAGACCAACATCCTGGCGCTGAACGCGGCGGTGGAAGCGGCGCGGGCCGGGGAGCAGGGGCGCGGCTTCGCGGTGGTGGCGACCGAGGTGCGCAGCCTCGCGCAGCGCAGCGCGGCGGCGGCCAAGGAAATCAAGGCGCTGATCGAGGACTCGGTGGACAAGGTGGGCGCCGGCACCAAACTGGTGGACCAGGCCGGGCATACGATGCAGGAGATCGTGACCTCGGTGAAGCGGGTGACCGACATCATGAGCGAAATCACGGCGGCCTCGCAGGAGCAGAGTGCGGGCATCGAGCAGGTGAACCAGGCGATCACGCAGATGGACGAGGTGACGCAGCAGAACGCCGCACTGGTCGAACAGGCCACGGCGGCCGCCGAGGCCATGCAGGAGCAGGAGCGGCTACTCACGCAGTCACTGGCCGTGTTCCGGCTGCAGGAGGGTGCGGCGGTATTGGACGCGAAATTCGATTTCGACCAGGCGACCAATGCGCATGTCAACTGGAAACAACGGCTCTACGCCTACGTCAACGGCGAGGGCGAGCCTATCGATGCGGCCGTGCTCTCCAGCGACAATCAATGCGCCCTGGGAAAATGGATTTGCGGCGAGGGCGCGCGGTTTTCGAATCGCTCCGAATATGAATCGCTGATTGGCGCGCATGCCGACTTCCATCAGTGCGCGGGACAGGTGGCAAAGCTCGCACAGGCCGGCCGGACGAAGGACGCAAAACAGTTGCTGGCGACGCAGTTCGAGGTGGAATCCAAGAAGACCATCGAACGGCTCGCGCTCATGCGGCGGGTGGCGGGCAAGCCGGCGGCCAAGGTCGCGCGCCCGCCGCCCAGAATAACGCCTAAAGCAAACCCGCGGCTTGCCGTTAAAGCCAAGACAGGCACTGACGGCGGCTGGGCAAAGGGCTGAGCAGCGTTGGCGTTCTTGAATGATGGCGGCGCACAGGGCGGACGCTCTGCAGCGTGAACCTAAACCGGAGCAAAAGGAGATGGCGATGATAGGCAAGCAATTCAGGAAAACGGCGGCGTTCGCGGCGATGGCAGCCGTGGCGTTCTCGGGCGGCGCGGCGTGGGCGGGGGGCGCGCCGACCGCTGCGGATGCCCAGGCGATGGTCAAGAAGGCCGTGGTCTTCGTCAAGGCCAACGGCAAGGAGAAGGGCTACGCCGAGATCAACAATACCCAAGGCCAGTTCAGGGCCGGCGAATTGTATCTGATGGTGCAAGGTGCAGACGGCAAGGTGCTCGCGCACGGCGCGAACGAAAAGCTGATCGGCAAGATGATGATGGGCGCCAAGGATGTGGACGGCAAGGAATTCGTGCGCGAGATCATCGAGGCGGCGAAGCTCAAGAACGGCTCCTGGACGGAATACAAGTTCACCAACCCGGTGAGCAAGAAGGTCGAACCGAAGGCGATGTACTGCGAGCACGTGGACGATGCAGCCTTCGTCTGCGGCGGCTATTTCAAAGGTTGATTCTCGCCGCCGTGCGGAAAGAATCCGCGCGGCGGTTTTGACTCTGGCGCAGGCGAGGAGACCGGGTCCATGAAAGTTTGGCACAAAATAGTAGCTGCGCCAGGGATAGCCATCGTCTTCCTGGTGCTGTTGGGCGCGGTGTCCTATTCGATGCTTTCGCGTCAGCACGACACCCTGAGCGATATGTACAAACAGCGCTTTGGCAGCTACCAGCTCGCCGCCAACTCGGCGCAGGCGATCAGCGAGGTGCATTCCAATGTGTACAGGTTGTTCACCTGGATCTCCAACCTCAAAGATGACAAGATCAAGCAGATCACCAACGAGCAAAAAGCCCGGATCGATGCGGTAAGCAAGAACGTCGCACAGTTCGCCGCGGGCACCGACGTGGACGCGGACGAACGCAAGCTTGCCGAATCCATCGTCAAGCAGTTGGAAAAATACAAAGCCGATGTCGATTCGGCGATAGACATCAGCTCGGCGGACATCAACGCCGGCATGGGCACCATGCAGACGGCCGACAGCGAATTCCAGGCGCTGCTCAAGGACTTCAATCAGTTGGTGGATATGGAAAAGCGGCTGACGCAGGCGAGCTACGACAGCGCGAGCAGCGCATTCAATAAGGTGGTGCTGACCTTGCTTGCGATCGTGGTGCTCGCGCTCGCGGTCTCCGGGGCATTTACCTATTTCATGAGCCAGATGATCGTGCGCCCGCTCAAGCGCGCGATCGAACTGGCGGGGCGCATCGCTGGCGGCGACCTGAGCGCCGCGATCGAGGTGGTGGGCCGCGACGAGACCGCAGATTTGTTGCGGGCACTGAAGAACATGAACGACAGCCTGCACAAGATCGTGGGCGAAGTCAGGAGCGGCACCGACTCGATCTCGACGGGTACGCAGCAGATCGCCTCGGGCAACGCCGATTTGAGCCAGCGCACCGAGGAGCAGGCCTCCAGCCTGGAAGAGACGGCCTCCTCGATGGAAGAGCTGACCAGCACGGTGAAGCAGAACGCGGAGAACGCAAAACAGGCGAATCACCTGGCGGCGAGCGCCTCCGAAGTGGCGGTCAAGGGCGGGCGGGTGGTGAGCGAGGTGGTGGGGACGATGTCCTCGATCAACGAATCGTCGAAGAAAATCGTCGACATCATCAGCGTGATCGACGGCATCGCGTTCCAGACCAACATCCTGGCGCTCAACGCCGCGGTGGAAGCGGCGCGGGCCGGGGAACAGGGCCGCGGCTTCGCGGTGGTGGCCTCAGAGGTGCGGAACCTGGCGCAAAGGAGCGCGGCGGCGGCGAAGGAGATCAAGGCGCTGATCGGGGACTCGGTGGACAAGGTAGGCGCGGGCACCAAGCTCGTCGACGAGGCCGGGAAGACGATGCAGGAGATCGTGACCTCGGTGAAGCGGGTGACCGACATCATGAGCGAGATCACTGCGGCAAGCCAGGAGCAGAGTTCTGGTATCGAGCAGGTGAACCAGGCGATCACCCAGATGGACGAGGTGACGCAGCAGAACGCGGCGCTGGTGGAGGAAGCTGCTGCGGCGGCAGAGGCGATGCAGGAGCAAGCGCAGAACCTGGCGCAGGCGGTGAGCGTGTTCAAGCTGGAGCAGGGCGCGCAGCCGAACGTGCCCGCAGCCGGCGCGCCGACGTCGGCGCCGCCTGAGCGGCGCTCCACCAATCGTCCGAAGAACGTTGCGCGTTTTCCGGTCAAAAGCGTGCCCAAACGCGCGCCAACTCCCGCCGATAAGTCGAAGACAGGCACCGACGGCGATTGGGCTGAGTTCTGACAGCCGGTAAAAAAAACATGCCCCCGCCGCCACAATGGCGGGGACCAAGCCAGTTTTCTTTCACTCCCCCTCTAGATCCTGAGCGCCAACCTGGTGCGATTCAGGAGTCAGCAGTGCGCGCCTACCGGCGCCAAACCGCTGGTTGCCTGCTGGATTGCCGGAACGCGCATTTCAGCTTTCATCAATCCCGGAAATAAGCCTTGTTTTCCCGTGTACTCGGACGAAAGCAGCGCGCCCTTCTGACATAAATTGCGGTGCTGCTGCCTTGTACGGTCGGCAATGAGCGTTTCGCGCCTGTCGGCAATAGATGCTGCCTCAAGTTGAACCGAATTTGGCCGCTAAGACTAAGGCAGCTACGCGGCGGTATGCGGGCGCTTGGTATCCGCGATTGAGCAGACCCAAGCCCTTCGGAACACCAATTCGACAAAGGTCGTAGATCGTGAAATTCTCCAATCTAAAACTGGCCCAGCAGCTCGCCGTATTGGCAGTCGGTGTGTGCGGGGTGTTCCTGCTTGCGCTCGGCGCCGCGGCCTATTCCGCCGCATCGGTGGAGCAATCGCTCAAGACCTTTATCGGGCAAGGCATTGCGCGCAATGGCGTGCTGAACGACCTTTACGCCCACGGGCTGCAGCGTGGTCAGGCGATACGCAACATCCTGCTCGATCCGGCCAACCCAAACGCGCACGCCAATCTCAAGGCGGCACAGGAGCAATTCGGGAAGTCGCTGAAGGCATTGGCGGCAATCGAGGCGGCGTCGGGGGACAAGTCCGCGGGCGAACTGCAGCGCCTGGACGACGTCAACAGCACGGCACGCGACGAGGTGCTGGCCGCGATCAAGGCCGGCGATGGCGCGCGCGCCAAGACGGCGCTGGTGGAGAAGGAAACACCGGCCTGGCGCGGGCTCAAGGCTGTTTTGCTGAAGGAGCTGAAGGCGAGCGACGCCGCCAAGACCGCCTTCGAGGCAAAGCTGACGCAGAGCATCGGTGAGGCGAAGGGCACGGTAACGTCGGTCTCGGTTCTGGCCATGCTGCTCTGCGGCGTCCTGTGCTGGCTGTTGTGCCGGTCGGTGCTGCGAAAAATCGGTGGCGAACCCGGCTACGCGCTGGACGTAACCCAGTACATCGCCGCAGGCGACCTGACCAAGGAAGTTGCGACCAGGGCGGGAGATTCCACCAGCCTGCTTGCACATATGAAGCAGATGCAGGAGCACCTGCGCAGCACCATTTTCCAGATCAAAACCTCGACCGATACCATCGATGGCGCTTGCAAGGAAATCGCCCAGGGCAACGCCGACCTCTCGCAGCGCACCGAGGAGCAGGCATCGAGCCTGGAGGAGACGGCGTCGAGCATGGAAGAACTGACATCGACGGTGAAGCAGAACGCGGAGAACGCGAAACAGGCGAACCAGCTCGCGGCGAGCGCGTCCAAAGTGGCGGTGAAAGGCGGCGCGGTGGTTGGGCGGGTAGTCGACACCATGAGCTCGATCAACGAATCGTCGAAGAAAATCGTGGACATCATCAGCGTGATCGACGGCATCGCGTTCCAGACCAACATCCTCGCCTTGAACGCGGCGGTGGAAGCGGCGCGCGCCGGCGAGCAAGGGCGGGGCTTTGCGGTGGTGGCGACCGAGGTGAGGAACCTGGCGCAAAGGAGCGCGGCGGCGGCGAAGGAGATCAAGGCGCTGATCGGGGACTCGGTGGACAAGGTGGGCGCCGGCACCAAGCTCGTCGACGAGGCCGGGAAGACGATGGAAGAGATCGTGAGCTCGGTCAAGCGGGTCACGGACATCATGAGCGAGATCACCGCGGCGTCGCAGGAGCAGAGCGCGGGCATCGAGCAGGTGAACCAGGCGATCACGCAGATGGACGAAGTGACGCAGCGGAACGCGGCGCTGGTGGAAGAGGCGGCGGCGGCGGCCGAGTCCATGCAGGAGCAAGCGCATCAGCTGGCGCAAGCCGTTGCCGTGTTCAAAGTGGACCGGACAGCGGCGGGCGCCACAACCGGCCACGTGCAGGCGCTGGCAGCGCCACAGCAGGCTGCGCAAGCGGCGGCGGAACGGCGCGGTCCGAACCGCGCGCCCAACGTGGCGCGGCTGCAGGCGAAGCCGGCGAAATCCCAGGGCACGCCCAGGGCGAAGGCGGCGGCCGCGGGCGGTGGCGGCGAAGAGCAGTGGGAAGAATTCTAGGCTAAGCCGGGCTGTGACCGTAGGCACGGTTCGGCGAGCGGCGCAGCCAGGCAACGTTTGATCTATTTGTTTTACAACTAACAGGAGCAAAAGTCGTGAGCCAAGTGACTGAGATTGCTGCCGGCGGGTCGCTTCCGGCTAGGGACGCGGCGGGCGCGGGCGGCTGGAGTTTCGCCAGCCTACCGGTGTGGGCCCGGCTGGTGGTCGCGATTGGCGCAATGCTGGGCGTGGCCTGGACGATGATGATCGTTCTTAGCTATGCGGAACGACGCGATGCCACCATAGAGCAGGCGCGAGATTTCGCCGAAAGCACCAACCAGATGATCAACGCGACCCTGACCGGCATGATGATCACCGGCGTGTCGAAGGAGCGTGCGGTGTTCCTCGACCAGGTGCGCGAATCGAACAATATCAAGAACCTCAGGGTCCTGCGCTACGGCAGCGTCATTTCCGACTACGGCACGGGGGAAGGCTCCGAGGGCAGTCCCAATGCCGAAGAGTTGGCGGTGATGAATAGCGGCAAGTCGAGCTTCGTCGCGAACGAGAAGGACGGTTACCTGAGCGCGATCTTTCCCATCCTGAATTGGAAGACCTATCTCGGCAAGGAATGCATGGGCTGCCATCAGGGCGCGGAAAACTCGGTCCTGGGTGCGATCAGCATGCAGGTCAGCTTGAAAAAAGCGCAGGCCGGACTAAGCAGTTTCGCCTGGCGCATATCCCTGATTGCCTTCGCGCTGACACTGCCTTTGCTGGGCGCTGTGTACTACTTCATCCGCCGCTTCGTGAGCGGACCACTGGGCGGCGAACCGGCCGCGGCGACCGCGGTGGCCAATCGAATCGCCGCAGGCGACCTGACGCAACCGTTGGTGGTGGGCAAGGGCGACAGCAGCAGCCTCATCGCGGCGATGTCCAGGATGCAACAGAACCTGTTCGACGTCATCGGGCGGATCAACCAGGCGGCAGGAACCATCACGGTCGCCTCGCGCGAAATCGCCGCTGGCAATACCGATCTCTCCCAGCGCACCGAGGAGCAGGCATCGAGCCTGGAAGAGACCGCTTCGAGCATGGAAGAACTGACTTCCACGGTGAAGCAGAACGCGGAGAACGCGAAGCAGGCGAATCAGCTGGCGCTGGGCGCGAGCCAGGTGGCGGTGAAAGGCGGTGAGGTGGTGGGCCAGGTGGTAGAGACCATGAGCTCGATCAACGCATCGTCGAAGAAAATCGTGGACATCATCAGCGTGATCGACGGCATCGCGTTCCAGACCAACATCCTGGCGCTGAACGCGGCGGTGGAAGCGGCGCGCGCCGGGGAGCAGGGCCGGGGCTTTGCGGTGGTGGCGACTGAAGTGCGCAACCTGGCGCAGCGCTCCGCTGGGGCGGCGAAGGAAATCAAGGCGCTGATCGGGGACTCGGTGGACAAGGTCGGCGCAGGGACGAAGCTGGTGGACGAAGCCGGGAAGACGATGCAGGAGATCGTGAGTTCGGTGAAACGGGTGACCGACATCATGAGCGAGATCGCGGCGGCGAGCCATGAGCAGAGCGCGGGTATAGAGCAGGTGAACCAGGCGATCGCGCAAATGGACGAGGTGACGCAGCAGAATGCCGCGCTGGTCGAACAGGCGGCGGCGGCGGCGGAATCGATGCTGGAGCAGACGCAAAATCTGGCGCAGGCGGTGTCCGCGTTTGACGTAGGCAGACCTGCGGCAGGTGCAGCCCCCGCCCGCAGCGCCGAAGCGGCGCAGAAAACACCGGTGCGGCCGGCAACGGAACGACGCGGTCCGAATCGTGCACCCAACGTGACGCGCCTCTCGGGGAAACCGGCGAAGGGCCAGGCGGCGACGAACAAGGCCAAGGTCGTGGCTGGTGGCGAGGACCAGTGGGAAGAGTTCTAATTCGAGCATCGTTCCAGCGCATGCGCGCTGGCGCTGGAACGTGTTTCCACAGCCGCGCGCGAGCCGGCATGCAGTTGACGCTGGGGAAATGAACATGCAGGGACTTGAAGCGACGGACCAGTCCGCGGAACAGCGGCGCGAATTCGTATTCACCGCGGCGGATTTCGAGCGCATACGCAAGCTCATCTACAACCGCGCCGGCATCTCGCTCAGCACCAGCAAGCACGAGATGGTCTACAGCCGGCTCGGCCGGCGCCTGCGCGCCCTGGGTTTGTCCGAGTTCAAGGACTATCTCGCGTTGCTGGAAAACGGCGACGCGGCGGAGTGGGAGGCCTTCACCAACTCGCTCACGACCAACCTCACCGCGTTCTTTCGCGAAGAACACCACTTTCCGCTGCTGGCCGATTTACTGCGCCAGCACAAGGGGGGCGGGCAGATTACGCTGTGGTGCTCGGCCGCCTCCACCGGGGAGGAGCCGTACTCGATGGCGATGACCGCGATCGAAGCCTTCGGCAGCAGCAAGCCGCCGGTGCGGATTCTGGCCACCGATATCGACACCAATGTGCTCGCCAAAGCGCGGCAGGGCGTCTACGCGATGGAGCGGCTGGAGAAAATGCCGCAGGAGCGCATCCGCCGTTTTTTCCTGCGCGGCAAGGGCGCGCAGGCAGGGCAGGCGCGCGTGCGCGACGAACTGCGCGCCATGATCGACTACCGCCCGCTCAACCTGCTCGACGCCACCTGGCAGATCCGCGGACCGTTCCACGCCATCTTCTGCCGCAACGTGATGATCTACTTCGACAAGCCGACGCAGTACGGCATCTTGCAGAAATTCGTCCCGCTGCTGCGGCCCGACGGCCTGCTGTTCGCCGGACATTCGGAGAGCTTTCATCATGCCGCCGACCTGTTCCGGCCGCGCGGGAAAACGGTGTACGAAACAGTCGGACGCGGCCGCGCGTCCGGTCACTGAGGGCGCGCCGCAATGCTCGCCCCCAACGTCTATTTCGACAACCACTTCGACCTCGATGCGGCGAAACTGCTGCCTGGGGAGTATTACGTCACCGGGCGCGACATGGTGCTGGTGACCGTGCTCGGCTCCTGCGTCAGCGCCTGCATCCGCGACCGGCTTTCGGGCATCGGCGGGATGAATCATTTCATGCTGCCGGACGCCAACCCGGACAAGGACAATCCGGCGAGCGCATCGGCCCGCTACGGCGCGTTCGCCATGGAGATCCTGATCAACAGCCTGATATCCATGGGGGCGCACCGCACCCTGCTCGAGGCAAAGATCTTCGGCGGCGGCAACGTGCTGCCGGGCATGACGCAGCTGAACATAGGGCAGCGCAACGCCGATTTCGCGTTGCGCTTTCTCGCCGACGAAAAGATACGCGTGGTGGCGCGCGACCTGATCGATGTCTATCCGCGCAAAGTCTACTATTTCCCCAAGACCGGCAAGGTCCTGGTGAAGAAGCTGCGCAACGTGCACAACGAAACCATCTACGAGCGCGAAATCGAGTATCGCGAACGCATCGTCAAAGAGGAGGTCGCGGGCGAGGTCGAACTGTTCGGCTGAGACACACCGCAGCGGATTGCACTTATGAATGAACCACGCCATCTGTCAATACCCGCGCGGCTGATCCTGCTGGCGCTGGCCGTCGTGCTGCCGGCCGCAGGTCTGGTCGCCTGGCTCATCGCCGAAGGCTTGCACGACGCGCGCGGCGCCGCCTACGCCGGGGTGAAAATATCCGCCCAGGAAACGGCGGCGAATCTGGGGCAGCTGTTGCGCTACGACGAGCTGCTGCTCGAACGGCTGGCCGCGCGGCCGATGGTGCGGGCGCTGGATCCGAAGAAATGCGATCCGGTCATCGCCGAATACGCCGGACTGCATCCGGAGTTCACCACGCTCGCGGTGCGCGATCTGGACGGCAAGGCCCTGTGTTCGTTTCTTCCGAACGCGGTGGAGCAGGTGCAGGGCGGCGCCTACCCGTGGTTCGAGGCAGGCGTGCGCAGCGGCAGATTCAGCGTGGGCGACGCTTATTTTGGCCATCAAACCGGGATCTGGGTCTCGGTGCTGACCTACCCGGTGCGCGGCCCGGCAGGCAGGGTATCCGGCATGCTGGTGCTGCCCCTGGATCTGCGCGCGCTGCAGCAGCGCTTGCTGCACTCGATTCCCGCCAATTCGAGCGTGGCGGTGATCGACAGCCAGAACAAACTGCTGTTGCGCGCGACCGATTCGGCTGTATCGGTGGGTTCGCCGTTTCCGATGCCCGAGAACGAGGCGCTCGAACCCGGCGTGCAGGGTTTCGTTCCGAGCAGCGCCGTGGACGGCGTGCGCCGCCTGTACGCGGTTGCGACCGTTCCCGGCACAGACTGGCGCGTGCTCAGCGGGGTGCCGGAGGAAGAGGTGCTCGCCGGCGCGCACGCGCGCCTGGTGCGCAGCGTCACCGTCGGGGTGGCCGCACTGCTGCTGGCCCTGGCGCTCGCCTACCGCATCGCTTCAACCATCGTCACGCCGGTGCGCGAACTGGCCAGGGCGTCGAGCAAGGTCGCCAATGGCGACCTTGGCGCGCGCGCTCTGGTGTCCGGTCCATCCGAGGTCAAGTCGGTCGCGCGCCAGTTCAACCGCATGCTCGACGTGCGCGCCGAGGCCGAGGAGGCGCTGCGCGTGAGCGAGGAGCGGCTGCACCGCATCGTGCACATGGCCGCCGAAGCCATCGTCGTAACGGACGCGCATTACCGCGTGGAACTGTTCAACCCCACGGCCGAAGCCATCTTCGGCTGCAGCGCGGCCGAGGCCATCGGGACCAGCGTCGAGCGCTTCGTGCCGAGGCGCCTGCGCGCAGCCTGGCACCAGCATATGGCGCGCTTCGCGCTGGGCGATTCATGCGTGATCCGCATGGGCGATCACGCGGAAATCTTCGGGCTGCGCGCGAACGGGGAGGAGTTTCCGCTCGAGGTTTCGCTGTCCCGGATCACCGACGGCGGCAGGCCGCTGTATTCCGCGGTGTTGAACGATCTGAGCGCGCGCCGCCGGGACGAGGCGCGACTCGACGAACTCGCCAATTACGATGCGCTCACCGCGCTGCCGAATCGCACGATGTTCCGCCAGCGGCTGCAGCGCGCGCTGGTGCACGCGCAGCGTTTCAACGAAGGGCTGGCGGTAATCTTCGTGGACCTGGACCGTTTCAAGATCATCAACGACACCCTCGGCCATGAGGCGGGCGACCGCGTCCTGAAGGAAGTGGCCGAGCGCTTGAAGCGCAGCTTGCGCGAGGTCGACGTTCTGGCCTGCATGGGCGGGGACGAGTTCGCCGTGCTGGTCGAGAAGGTGACCGATACGCGCTTCGTCGGCAGCGTCGCGCGCAAGTTGCTGAATAAGGTGTCCGAGCTGCTCCTGGTCGACGGCCAGGAGTACCAGATCACTGCGAGCATAGGCATCAGCACCTATCCGGCAGACGGCAGCGACGCGACCGCCCTGCTCAAAAACGCGGATATTGCGATGCACCGGGCGAAGGAGCACGGCAACGACAATGCGCAGTTCTACGCCGCGGCGATGAACGCGAAATCGATGGCGCGGCTGTCGCTGGAAACCGGCCTGCGGCACGCGCTGGAGCGCGACGAATTCCTGCTGCATTACCAGCCTAAGGTCGATATCGCCAGCGGCCGCATCACCGGCATGGAGGCGCTGGTGCGCTGGATGCGGCCGGACGCAGGCATGGTTTCTCCGCTGGATTTCATTCCGCTGGCGGAGGAAACCGGTCTGATCGTGCCCATAGGCGCGTGGGTGCTCAGGACCGCCTGCGAACGCAACCGCGCCTGGCAGCGCCAGGGCATGCCGCCGCTGCGGATCGCAGTCAACCTGTCGGCGCGCCAGTTCGCCCAGGCCAATCTGGTGAGCGAGGTCGCGCGCGTGCTCGATGCGAGCGACCTGCCCCCGGGGCTGCTCGAACTCGAGATCACCGAGAGCATGGTCATGGACAATCCGGAGCGCGCGATTCAGACGCTGCGCCAGTTGAAGTCCATGGGCATCGCGCTCGCGATCGACGATTTCGGCACCGGCTACTCGTCGCTGGGCTACCTGAAGCGCTTCCCCATGGACACCATCAAGATCGACCGCTCGTTCATCAAGGACATTCCGCGCAACAGCGACGATGCGATCATCACCCGCACGATCATCGCCATGGCTCACAACCTTCGGCTCAAAGCGGTCGCCGAAGGAGTGGAGACCGAAGCGCAGCTCGCGTTCCTGCGGGAGTACGGTTGCGACGAAATGCAGGGGTATTACTTCAGCCGGCCCCTCGCAGAAGACGCGTTCTTCGCGCTGGTGCAGGCGCAGGCGCAGGAAAACACATCCGCGATTGCGGCATAGGCGGCGCAGACGCCGGCCACGGGAAGAGATCAGGAAAAGAGATGAAAAAAATTACAGTCATTGTGGTGGACGATTCGGCGCTGATCAGAAAATTGCTGTCCGAGATCATCAACAGCCAACCGGACATGGAAGCGATAGGCGCGGCGCCGGACCCGCTGGTCGCACGCGAGATGATCCGCAACCTCAATCCGGACGTGATCACGCTCGATGTGGAAATGCCGAAAATGGACGGCCTGGAGTTCCTCGAACGGCTGATGCGGCTGCGGCCGATGCCGGTGGTCATGGTTTCATCGCTGACCGAACGCGGCTCGGAGGCCACGCTGCGCGCGCTGGAACTGGGGGCGATCGATTATGTCTCCAAGCCCAAGATCGACATCGTCCACGGCATTCAGGAGTATGCAGCCGAAATCGCTGAGAAGATCCGCACCGCCGCTGCCTCCCGGCCCCGCGCCCGGCCCGCGGTCTCGTCCGCTCGCGGTGCGCATCCGCCGCCGGTGCTGGGCAACCGCATCCTCTCCACCGAGAAACTGATCATCGTCGGCGCCTCCACCGGGGGCACCGAGGCGATCAAGGAGTTCCTCATCGACATGCCGCCGGACTGCCCCGGCATCCTTATCACCCAGCACATGCCGGAGACTTTCACCAAATCGTTCGCGGCGCGCCTGGACAGCCTGTGCCGCATCAGCGTGAAGGAGGCCGAGCACGGCGAGCGCGTCCTGCCCGGGCACGCCTACGTGGCCCCCGGGCACTCGCATTTACTCCTGCGGCGCAGCGGCGCCAATTACATGACGCAGTTGAGCGACGGCGAACCGGTGAACCGCCACCGGCCGTCGGTGGACGTGCTGTTCCGCTCGGCCGCCGAGCACGCAGGCAAGAATGCGGTCGGAGTGATCCTCACCGGCATGGGCAAGGACGGCGCGCTGGGCATGCTGGCGATGAAGCGGGCCGGGGCCTACAACTTCGCCCAGGACGAGGCGAGTTGCGTGGTCTTCGGCATGCCCAAAGAGGCCATCACCGCCGGCGGCACCGACGAGGTGCTGCCGCTGCGCGACATCGCGCCGGCGGTGATCCGCTGCCTGCACGCGCTCGGTGCGCGCGCGATACGCGTGTGAACCAGGAACTTGGACGATATTTGCATTATTGCGGAATTTCATCAACGGAAGACGAAGGAGCAAACGCATGGCGCATTTTCTTTGGGACAACGATCTTTCCACCGGGAACGAGCTGATTGACGGCGATCACCGCAAGTTGATCAGCATGATCAACGCCTTATTCGATTCCATGGCGAAAGGTCAGGCCAACGATATTATTAGCAAGGTTCTTCACAATCTGATCATTTACACCAAGGAACATTTCGGTCGTGAGGAGACGGAAATGCAGCGCATTCGATACGCGGCCTCCATTTCGCACAAGTCGGAACACACCAAGCTGCTCAAGCAGGTGACCGAGCTGAAAGCTTCGCTGGATGCCGGTGAAAAAATCAACGCCCTGACGGTCTCGCGCTTCCTCGGCGACTGGTTGCGCGACCATATTCTTACGGTGGACAAGAAACTGGCGTCCGCACTGAAGAACCAGATGCAAACAGCCGGCTGATACAGCTGCTCGCCAGCGCCGGTTCAGCCACCGAATCACTTCGGCCTCATGTTGCGCGGCACGGACAGGCGGCTGGGTTTCGTACCAGGCCACGTGGTGATGGTCCAGATGCACTGCGCCGCCGCTGCGCGATATCGCGCCGGCGGTGATCCGCTGCCTGCACGCGCTCGGCTCGCGCGCGATACGCGTGTGAACCATGGCGCAGCGAACGACTGACACATACGAGAGGAAGCGGCAATGGCATTTCTGAGCTGGCGCAGGGACTACGAAGTGGGCGTGGCGCAAATCGATGCCGAACACCACGGCCTGTTCGATCTGATCAACGAATTTCACGACACGCATGCGCGCGGCGATGCGCGCAAGGAAACCGCCCAGGTGCTGAACCGGCTCGTTGCCTACGCCGAGGAGCATTTCCAGCACGAAGAGAAGCTGATGAGCGACAGCGGCTACCCGCAACTGGACAAGCAGCGCGCGCAGCACAGCGCACTCGTCGCCTCGATATTCGAGATCAACGAGCGGCTGGCGGCGGATACGGCCAAGGGAAGCACGCAGATCCTTCCCTTGCTCAAGGACTGGCTGGTCGTACACATCGTCAAGAGCGACATGGACCTCGGCGATTTCCTGCGACGCAGGGACAATCAGGCCGCCGCCGGGAGCGAGGACCAGGAAGAGTTCAAGAAGGCCGCGGCCGCGCAGTTCGCGACCGAGCCCGAACAGCCTGCCGCAAGCTAGCTCATCGGTCGTACCAGGCTACGTGGTGATGGTCCAGATGCACCGTGCTGCCGCAATAGCTGCAGCGCAAGGCCTCGTGTTCGAAATCGCCCAGAGGCATGTGGACCGCCCCAAGGCTGCACACCAGCATTTCGGTCGCGTCATGCGCGGCATTGTCACGTGCCGCAACCGGGTTGGTGAAGCAGCCGGTGCATATCAGTTCCATGAGTGCGCGTGTCCAGGGCCGGTGCGTTCACCGCGAGCGAAGCGCGCGGCGCCGGTCCTCTTACCTTACATCGGCACAAATCGGCGGTTCTTGAGCCGGGCGCCTGGGTATGCCGGTGGCTCAGGCGCCGGCTGTGGCCGCGCCTTTTCTCAATCAAGGCTCAATAAACCGGGGTTTGTTGCCGTAATGCTAGGGGTCAGGCGCGCCAGGTGAGCCGTTTTGCTCGGCGCCGCGCGTCTGTTTCCTTAGGTTCCGAGGCAAGAAACCGCATGGACACGGACACGCTGGATCGCAATGCCGACAGGATAGTCAAGGAGATCGGCATACCGCCGTGCCCGGCTATCCTGACCAAACTGCTGCGCGAAACGCGCGCCGATGAACCGGATTTTCGCCGTATCAGCCGGCTTGTGGGCGGCGACGTCGCGCTTGCATCGGCGGTACTGAAGGTCGTCAATTCGCCTTTTTACGGACTGCGCACCAAGGCCACTTCGGTACAGCAGGCGCTGGCCCTGCTCGGATTGAACACGGTGACCCAACTGGTGACGGGCTTGCTGCTGCGCCAGGCGTTCTCTGCCTCGTCCGGCCCGGACATGGAGCGCTACTGGAAAGCGTCGATGGCGACGTCGCTGATATGCGCGCTGCTGTGCCGCGAAACCGCAAAAGGGGATAGCGGTGTCGCGTGCACCTTCGGCCTGTTCCGCGACTGCGGCATGCCGGTGATGCTGCTGAAGTTTCCGATTTATGCGGATATCTTCGACGGCTCGGCGCTGACCCCGGGGGAACCGGTGCTGGAAATCGAGAACGAACGCTATACGACCAACCACGCCCGCGTCGGCGCGCAACTCGCGCGCAGCTGGTTTCTGCCCGAGTCCCTGTGCTACGCCATTTTGCATCATCACGATGCGCTGGGTTCGGACGAGGTTCTGGCGCAGGGTGAGGCTGCGGCCCTCGGGCTGATCGCCATGGGCCTCGCCGCCGAACAGCTTTACTGCATGGCGGCCGGGGCCGATTGCCTGGAATGGGCGCTGGCGGGGGAGTGGGCGCTGTTCGAACTCGGCCTGACGCAGGCCAGGTTCGATGCGCTGGCGGCGCAGGTCGAGGCTGCGCTCGAGCGCTCCTGAATTCGCGCCGCAGGTCTACAAGATCTGGCGCTGCAGGTTCATCCGATGCGATGCAATGCTCAACTTCTGTGCGGCTTTGGCAGCGAGGCGGCCAGGCGCGCCACCGCTTTGCACAATTCATCCATCGTATTGGGTTTGTAGATCAGCTCGCTGACTCCCGCGGCCAGCGCCTGGGCGCGCAATTCCTCGGTGATGTAGCCTGAGGCGAGCGCTACCGGCAGAGCGGGCCGGATCTCGCGCAGCGCGCGCACCACCTCCAGCCCCGACATGCCGGGCATATTGTAGTCGGTGATGGCCAGGTCGAATTGACTGCCGGCGGCACGCATGGCCGCGACCGCCGCTCGCGCATCGGTGTAGCCGCTGACACGATAGCCTTGACGCTGCAGCAGGCGCGTCATCAGGAAAATGATCGATTCGTCGTCGTCCACGTAAAGGATGCGCGCTGCGTGCGTGCGCGAGGCCCCAGCGGTGCCCGCGCCTGCAATCGGTTCGTCGGGCGCAGAGGGCGCAGCGGGCGCAGAGCCGCGCGTCAGGGACGGGGAATCCGACGCCCGCGCCTCAGGGAATTGGATGCGAAAGCTTGCGCCTGCGCCCGGTTCGCTGTGCACCGCTATGCTCGCATCGTGATCTTCTACGATCCGGTGCACCACGGACAGGCCCAGCCCCGTGCCTTCTCCCACCGGCTTGGTGGTAAAGAAGGGCTCGAAGATCCGCGCCCGCGTCTGCGTGTCCATGCCGCAGCCGTTGTCGCTGACGCTCAGGCAGATCCCGCGGCTCGGAGGCGGCGCCATGGGTTCAGCGCCCGATTGCCATTGGGCATCCTTGTCCGAAACCGCATTCAGAGTGCATTGCTCCAGGCGGATTCTTATCACGCCCGGCTGCACCTGCCCCTGCAGGGCCTGCCATGCGTTGGCGCACAGGTTGAGCAATACCTGCTGGATCTGATTTTCGTCGGCCAAGACCGCCGGCAGGCCGGCCGCGCAATCGACGCACAGCGTCACGCCTGCAGGCAGCATGGTCCGCAAGAAACGCGCCGAATCCGTCACCACCGGTTCGAGCGCAATCACCGTGCGCGCGCTCCTTTGGCGTCTGCCAAACGCAAGGATCTGGCGCACCAGTTCCTTCGCCCTGGCGCTTGCTTTGCGGATTTCTTCCAGGCTCTCGAGCGCCGCATGCACGGGCCCCAGGTCCTGTCGGGCGAGTTCCACGTTTCCCATGATCGTGGCAACGATGTTGTTGAAGTCGTGCGCGATGCCGCCGGCCAGCGTCCCCAGCGCCTCCATCTTCTGCGACTCGCGCAACTGCGCTTGGAGCTGATCGCGCGCGGCCTCGGCGCGTCTGCGCTCGGTGATGTCGGCGTAAGAATAAACCCTTCCAAAGATCTGCTCTGCATTGCGTGCCGGCGTCGATCTGCGTTCGAATACCCGCCCGTCGGTCAGCGGCAGGACGTCGAAGCTCTCACGGTCGGATTGAGATGAAATGGCAGCCAGTTTCGTCTGATAGGCGCTGGAATCCGGCATCAGTCCGGCCATGAAAGCGAAAATCAGGCTGTCGTCATGCTCGGCGAGGAGCGCGTCGGGCAAACCCCAAATCCGCGAAAAGCGCCGGTTCATGTTGATAATGCGGCCGGCGCGGTCGACCAGCAGCAGCCCTTCGGCCGTGGCCTCGAGCGCCGCCTGCAGGCGGGAGGTCGTCTGCACGAGAGCGTTCTCGGTGCGTTGCTGCAAGTCATGCGGTTCCGCCCGCACCGCCAGACATACCCTGTCGCCGTAGACCAGGCGCGACACCGTCTTGGTCGCGCGCAGGGTATCGCCGCTCGCGCACTGATAGCCCGTCTCCACGCCGCGCACTTCCTGCGGTCCGCCGCGCAGCGTCTCCTCCCAGAAGCACACATCGGCAAGCGCGCATTCCAACTCGGTGATCCGGCGTCCCACCAGCTCTTCCCGGCGGTAACCCAGAAGCTGCAACGTGGGCTTGCTTGCGCCAGCGATCACCAGGGACGATGCATCGACCAGCAACAGAATTCCGCTCGAATGATCCAGCAGAACGGTGTCGAGGGCAGCGCTCATGATGCCTGCCGGGTAGCGTGCGGTTCGCTGTCGAAAAAATAGGTGATCCGCTTGCGCGGGCTCAGATAGGCATAGACCGCCGGCGGCAACTGTGCCGGACGCAGACCTCTTGCAATGCTTACGTCCGCCTCTTGCTCCAGGTCGAGCAGGATGGCTTCGTGCTTGGGCACGCCGGACTCGTAGAGCAACACCCAGGGCCGCAGCGTCATGTGCAAATTGACCGAGACCACCATGGCGATTGCATCATTGGAGAGCTTGACGATGGAACCAGGGGGATAGACGCCCAGAGCGCGTATCATGAGCTGCAATACGCGGGCGTCGAATTTATCGCGGCGCCGCGCGAAGATGAAGGACAGCGCTTCATGCGGTGTCAGGGCCTGGCTGAGGACCACCGGGTTGCACAAATTGTCGTAGGAGTTGACCAGCGCAACGACACGCGCCAGCGGCGCGATCTGTTCCAGCCTGAGCGCGCGCGGATAGCCGGAGCCGTCCGCCATTTCGTGGTGCTGGGCGATGATCGCCAGCGCCTCGGGAGCCAGCTCCAGCTTCTTGCCCATTTCCAGGCCGTATTCGATGTGGCTGGCATAGAGCTCGCGTTCCGGCTTGGTGTAGTCATCGGGGTTCTTCTTCAGCACACGATTCGGAATTTCGACCTGGCCTAGGTCGTGCAACAAGGCGCCGATACCCAGGGCATGTGCCTGTGCGCCGGCAATATCGAGTCCTTTGGCGAGCATCATGCTGAGGATGAAGACGTTGAGGCCGTGCAGGTAGGCCTCTTCGCCGCCGCATTTGTCTCCCATGACGTGCAGGGATACGTCCGTGCGCTCGAGAAAAGCCGGCGCCATTAGATCTACCAGTTCATCCATTTCCTGGCGCGCCTGTTTCGGCCGCAGCAGCAGGTTCCTGGTGATGCCGCGGATTGCCGCAGTTGCTTTGACAAAGCCTCTTTCGGTTTGGGCAATCGTCCTGCGGCGCTCGCGCAGCCGCTCGGTGCGCGCCGCTTTCTCCGCCATCACCGGATCGTCGTGCACCAAGGCCTGCGCCGGCGGCGCAGCAGCCGGCGCCGCCGGTTCGGCGCGGGCGACGGTCGGGGTTACGCGGCGGTATTCACCGCCGCGCTCCGGGTCGCAGCGGATGCGTTGCAGCTTCAGGGCGCGCAAATCCGCGATCTGCTCGTCCGAGGCAATGGTGAAGCTGTTCAGCGTGAACGGATGCAGAAACCACGGCAGATCGACGTAGACGTACAGTCCGATCCGCAATTGATCGGGGGACAGATAGCGAAAAGCGTTATCGGCAATATCGCCAGGCGACAGGGTCATCGGATTTTCCGGCGTCACGTTTAGTACTGCTCCCGTGGGGTCGAATCGGCACCGCGCCCGAGCCCCGGCATTGACAGTGGTTCTGCTGTACCAATGAATATCGGCCGCGCCGCGCCAATCTTTAGTCCACACAGCCATCTTTTGGCGAGGCTACGCATGCGGCGCGCCTGCGGCGATGGCCGGTTTGGGGGGCTATACGGGTGAGGTCGGTCCAGCCGGCTGCTGGAGCCGGCTAGAGCGGGCGGAAGGCGAACGGGCGCAGGTTGGGCCGGTTCTTGCCGGGAGGTTCTCGGGACGGCGCTGCAGCCTGTCCGCGGCCGCGACGCTCCTCGGCATGGGCGACATTATCGTCGTAGCGGGCACGCTGCAGCGGATCGATGAGGATCGAATAAGCGTGGTTGATCAGAGCCATGCGCGACGCCGCCTCGGCGTTGCCTGGATTCTTGTCCGGATGGTATTCCTGAGCCAGGCAGCGATAAGCCGCCTTGATCACGGCGGGGCGCGCAGTCGGACTGACTTCGAGTACTTCATAGAGAAAAGCGCCTGCCATGTCCCCTCTCGGGATCGCGTTTTGTGCATGATAGACGGCTGGCGCGAAATTGCAACCGGTAGCGGCTTGGTCCCGGCCGGGGCGGGCCGCGAACGGCTGCTGCGGAAAAGGCCCGGAAAAGGCCGCTTATTTCAGGGTTCGAGCTGGCGCGCCGCGTGAATAATGGGTGCCAGGCGGTTAGGCCGCTTTGCGTTCAGGCGTGTGCCTGGCGCGGCATCACCTACGGACGGTGCACATGAAATCCAGCGCTGAAAGCTCCCGACTCGTACTCGCGTTCGACGCCGCGGACAACGAGCCATCCGGCCAAGAACACAAAGCGCGTGAAGAAGCCGAGCTGAGTGCGATCAAACAGGCGGTCGCACGCTTCGAAGCCGAAGCGAAAGCGACGGCGGCGGCGCAAGTGCGCGCGCGCGCGGAGGAAAGGGCGCGCGCTACGGCGGAGGCCAAGGCGATCGCCGAAACCGAGGCCAAATGCGCGGCCGAGGCGCGCATGCACGCGGAAGAGGAAGCAGCGGCCTGCGCGCGCATACGCGTCGATGCGGAAAATCGCGCGCTGAGCACGGCGACCGAACGCAAACAAGCCGAAAGCCAGGCCGCGGCCGAAGCGGAGGCGCGCGCGCGCACGGACCAGGAAGCGACGCAGGCGGCGCTGGCGCGCCTGGCGGCCGAGCGCGAATTGCAGCTGCGCACCCAGGCGAAGAACGCGGTCGAGCGCAGCGAAACCGCTCGGATGCAGGCCGAGGCGGAGGAGTTGCAGCGGCTGCTGCAGGAAATGGAGGCGGCTGCGCAGACGCGCGGGTTGCAGGTGCAGCGGGAGAAAGCGATCAGCCGCGCGCGTACCAGCGCCGAAGCCGAGGCGCGCGAGGCGAGCCGGCAGCGCGCGCAGGCGGAAATCCAGGCCGAGCACTTGACCCAGGCACGCGCCGGTTCGGAACATCTCGCGCGCGAGAGCGCGCAGCGCAAGGCGCGCAACGAGCAGGAGCTTACCGCCGTCGCGGTGGCCCGCATCGACGTCGAATCCGGTTTCGCCGAACAGACTGAGGAAAGGATACGCGAAGAGGAGCGGCTGCTGGCGCAATCGAAAGTGAGGCAGGAAGTCGCCGCGCAGATGCAGGAGACGCGCCAGGCCCGCCTGCACATGGAGCGCGCACTCGCCGCCCAGGCCGAGACCAAGGCGCAGGCCGAGGCGCGCGCCGAAGCGGCCGCGGCCGAGCGCGCGCGTGCCCAGGCGCGTGAACTCGCCGCCGTGCAAGGCAGACTGGAAGCCGAACTCGCCGCGAGCAGCGATGCTGATGAACGCGCGCGCGCCGAAGTCGAACTCGAACGCCTGGCGCAGGTCAAAGCCGAGCGCGAGGCCGAAGCGATCGCAGAACTGCAGGCGCGCATCGCCGCGGCCGAGGAAGCTGCGGCCGCGAGCAGCGCGCGCGCCCAGGCCGATCGCGACGCCACGCTGGGCGCCATAGCCAAGGCCGATGCCGAGCGCGAGGCAGCTGCCGGCGCCGAAGCGCGCGCCCAGGCCGAGCAGCGCGCGACCGAGATCGCGCGCGCGCGCGCCGAATTCGAAACTGAAGCCAACGCCAAGGCGCAGGCAAGACTCGCCGCGGAGCAGGCGCGCCTGCAGCTCGCGCGCGAGGCCGCGGCAGCCGCGGACGAACGCCTGCGCGCCGAACAGGCAGCGTTGGCCGAAGCGCGTGCGCGGGCCGAGGCCGAGCAAGCACTGCTCGAAGCGGAGCAAAAGCGCGTCAAAGAGGAAACCCGGGCCAAGGCGGCGGCGCTGGCCCATGCGCATGCGTCCGAAGACTACGCCCTGGCGGCGCAGGTGAAATCGGCCGCGGACATCGCCTTGCTCGAGGAGACACGGCGCCGGCAGGCAGCGCTAGCGGACGCGGCCGAGGCCGCCCGCGCCAGCACTGAATTGGAGGCCGAGGCCCGCACCCAGGCCGAGGACTTGCTGCAAACGGCGCAGGCGCGCCTGCGCTGCGCCGAGCAAGCGCACGCCGAAGCGCGCGCGCGCGCCGAGGCGGAACAGGCACTGCTGGAAGCGGAGAAAAAGCGCGTCAAAGAGGACAACCGCGCCAAAGCGGCGGCGCTCGCGCATCTGCGGGCGTCCGAAGAGCGAGCCCTGGCGGCGCAGGTTAGATCGGCCGCAGACATCGTCTTGCTCCAGGAAACGCGGCGCAGACAGGCTGCTGATGCGGAGGCGGTACGACAGGCCGAGGCGCGCGCTTCGGCCGAAGGCGCCGCTTGCGCGGCGGCGGAACAGCGTGCGGCGCGCGACGCCGGTTTGTGCGAAGCGGAAAGGGCCAGAATGCAGCAGGAGGAACACGCGGCCTCGGCCGCGCACGCGCGCTGCAAAATCGAATTCCAGCTGACCGAGGCCGCGCAGGCACGCCAGCGCGCCGAGCAAGAGGCGCTGCAAATGGCAGCGGCGCGCATAGAGGAAGAGCGAGCCGCGGGCGATGCCGCCGCGGCCAAATCGCAGGCCGAAGCCAACGCTGCATTGCAGGCGCGTGCGCGCAGCGCGGCGTTGACCAAAGCGGCCCATTCGATCACGCTTGCTGCCCGACGCGCATTCGTGCTGCGCCGTGTCGCGCTCGCGGGCGCGGCGCTCACGGCCGCGATCTGGCTGGGCGCGTCCTGGTACACGGGATATTCCACCACAGCGCCGGCGCAAGCTGCCGTTAGCGTCGCCCCGGTGCAGGTCGCGACCGATGCGCAAGCCGCCGCTGCGGATGCCGGCGCCGTGCTGCATCTGAAGCTGGCAGAGGAGCTGCAGCGACTGCCCGCAGAGCGTTAGCACGCTGTTGAAACGCGCTTCCTGGACCTGAGTTGTAGCGCCATAGTGCTGCCCCGCCAAAGGGAAGCGCTTTTCGGCTGCGCTGACTTGGAGGGCATGAAAGGGGGCATCTCCCCCTTTTTTCAGCACCCTGTTAGGCCTATTAGGCATCGCCGCAAGACTTGCGCAGCAACCCCGAATTGGAGTGGGAGCCTAGCCTGGCGGCTTGATTCTGCCCGCATTGGATCGGGTATATTGTGATATCGTTCACGCGGACGGCTGGATTGATCTCGCTGCGCGCCTGCAAGCCGGCGACAGCATTGCCGCCACACGCGGCAGGCACATCGATTCCGTAGCGACAGACGCCTTCCTTGCCGAAGAAGCTGATTTTCTCGATCACCGACACTGCCGCAACGTCGTCCTGTCTAAAATGGGGGAAAAGACTTGAGGAAAGCGCGTCCATGACCTCTGTGGCCGGCAAGCCACAGGCTGGCGGAAGCGGTACGCTGGCAACGGCCGCAGCCCTGAGGCTGGTTCTTACGTATGCCGTCTTCGCCGGCCTCTGGATATTGCTCTCAGACGAAGCGGTGCTGTGGCTATTCAGCAATCCGGCTCAAATCGGGCTTGTGAGCACTCTGAAGGGGTGGCTGTTCGTCGCCGTGACCTCCGTGATGCTCTATGGCCTGATACGTCGCCTGCTCGGCCAGGCGCTGGCCTCGTCCTTACGTGAGCGTGAAGCGCAGTCGGAGCAATTGCATGCGCAGCAATTGCTCGGCGCAGTCGTGGAAAGTTCCTCCGACGCCATCTTCGCCAAAGACATGGAAGGCCGTTACCTGCTGTTCAACGGGGAAACAGCGCGGATAACCGGCAAGGCCGCTGGACTGGCTCAAGGTTGCGATGATACGGCACTGTTTCCGCCGGAGCAGGCAGAGACCATCCGCGCCAACGACCGCCGCGCGATTGCCGAGAATCGGATCAACACCTACGAGGAGACACTCTCCACCGTGCAAGGGGAACGCACCTACCTGGTCACCAAAGGGCCGCTGCGCGATGGGGACGGACATGTTATCGGGCTGTTCGGCATTTCCCGCGACATCACCGAACGCAAGCGTGCAGACGGCGACTTGCGCACGCTGTCCCGGGCAGTGGAACAAAGCCCGACATCGATCGTGATTACCGACCGCGCAGGCAACATCGAGTACGTGAATCCGCGCTTCGAGCAGGTGACGGGGTACACCCGCGCCGAGGCTTTGGGCCGCAACCCGCGCATGCTCAAGAGCGGTATCGTTCCTGGCGAGGTCTACGCCCGCCTGTGGAAGACCATCACCGAGGGCGGCGAATGGCGCGGCGAGCTATGCAACCGGCGCAAGAACGGCGAATTGTATTGGGAGTTCGCCGCGATTTCCGGGCTCAGGGGTGAGGACGGAAAAATCGAGCACTATGTCGCGGTCAAGGAGGATGTGACCGAGCGCAAGGCATCCGAGGCGAAAATAAAGCGCCTCAGCAACCTGTATGCCGCCTTGAGCCAGTGCAACCAGGCGGTCCTGCACTGCGCCAGCGAGCAGGATTTGTTTCGGAAGATCTGCGATGCGCTGGTGAACTTCGGCGGCATGCGGCTGGCCTGGATCGGTCTGGTGGACCCGGGAAGCCAGCTGCTCAGGTCGGTCGCATCCTATGGCGATGATACCGGCTACGTGGAAGGCATCGAGGTTTCGGTGGACGCAGACCAGCCCACAGGGCGCGGCCCCGGAGGCATTTCGTTTCGAGAAAACCGGCCGGTCTGGTGCCAGGATTTCCTGAATGATCCGATGACCGGGCCCTGGAAGGAGCGCGCCCGCAAAGCCGGCTGGAATTCGGTCGCCGCAGTGCCGCTGCGCCGGGGCGCCGCGGCCATCGGGGTGCTCTCGATGTATGCGCAGGAGGCCAATGCGTTTTCCGACGACGTGCAAAGCCTGGTGACCGAGATGGCGGCCAACATCAATTTCGCGCTGGATAATTTCGCGCGCGAAGCCGAACGCGCGCAGTTCGAAGCCTCGCTGAAGGAAAGCGAGGGCCGCCTGTCGGCGATATTCCAGGCGAGCCCGATGGGCTGCAGCGTGACTCGAATCGCGGACGGCAAGATACTGGATGCCAATGCTGCGGCCTTGCGTTTGTATGGCTATGCGCGAGACGAGGCGATCGGGCGCACGGCGCAGGATCTGGGCATCTACGCCAATCCGGCCCAGAGGGAAGAACTGGTCGCGCAGCTGCGCGCGCGGGGACAGGTGGATGGTTTGCAGCTCGATTTTCGCAACAGCAGCGGCGCGCTTGTCAGTATCGAGGTGACCGGCCGGACGATAGAGCTCAAGGGCGAGCCCTGCCTGGTGGCGATGATGCAGGACGTGACCGAGCGCAAACGCCTGGAGGAAGTGCATCTGCAGGCGCAGAAGCTGGAGTCCTTGGGCACGCTGGCCGGGGGCATCGCGCACGATTTCAACAATATCCTGGCGGCGATCCGCGGCAATGCCGATCTGGCAGCGCAGGACGTCGGACCGGATCACGCGGCGGCCCAGAGCCTGGAGGAGATCCGCATTGCAAGCATGCGGGCGCACGATCTGGTGCGCCGGATCATGGCCTTCGGGCGACCGAAGGAGTCGCTGCGCGAGGTGGTGGATCTGGGCGCGGTGGTGGACGAGGTGCTCAAGCTGCTGCGCTCGGCGCTGCGCGCCGGGATTTCGCTGGAGAAATCATTTTCGCCGGACACGCCGCATGTGCTGGCCGACGCCGGACAGTTGCACGAAGCGGTGGTCAATCTCACCACCAATGCCGCCTATGCCATAGGCAAGCGCGCGGGAAAGATCGAATACCGGCTGGAGCCGGTGGAGGTGGGGGAGGCGCTGGCGCGCGGCGTCCACGGGTTAAAGCAGGGGCGCTACGCGCGCCTGACGGTGAGCGACGACGGCTGCGGCATGGACGAAGCGACGCTGGCGCGAATTTTCGACGTGTTCTACACCACCAAGCCGGTGGGCGAGGGCACGGGGCTCGGTTTGTCGATGGTGCACGGGATCATGCGCAGCTACGGCGGCGCGGTGACGGTGGAAAGCGCCCCGGGCAAGGGTTCGCGTTTTGCGCTGTATTTTCCCGCCTCGGAGGCGCGCGCCGCGGCTGTGGCCGAGCGCGCGCCGG
>Ga0334722_10000343_pt1 | contig 70758 bp, 63 predicted proteins | sample C3_bottom_MG_FD_207210 | JGI IMG/M metagenome (GOLD analysis project Ga0334722, IMG submission 207210) | Sediment microbial communities from Yellowstone Lake, YNP, Wyoming, USA - C3_bottom | ecosystem: Environmental > Aquatic > Freshwater > Lake > Sediment | place: USA: Wyoming | collected... | reverse complement strand
AGCGCCAGCGCCGTCGCCTTGCCAAGTCCCCTGCTCGCGGCGCATACCAGCGCCACCTTTCCTTGAAGTCCCGTATCCATGAAGCTGCCTCGTTGTTCTGTCGCGGCCGGCACGTAGGGATTAGGGGTTAGGGATTTGGGATTAGCCAATCCCTAATCCCCAATCCCCAATTCCCAATCCCGACTACCCTTCTGCTCTCTACCGCCGAAAATAATCATCCGTCTTGTCGATCCAGTCCTGCCTGATTGGACTGAATACGTCGAGTTCGACCGTTTCCTCGAGTGCCTCGGCCTTGTGCGCGACCCACGACGGAATGCACAGCACATCACCGGCACGCAGGGTGATGGTCCGTCCATCGATGTCGAACTTCAGCGCGCCCTCCAGGATGTAGGTCATCTGCTCGGATTCGTGCTTGTGCTCCGGAACGATGGCCCCTTGCTTGAGGTACACGGTGGCCATCATTTCCCGCTCGCCGCTGATCACTTTCCTCGTGATCTGGTCGGTCACGCGTTCGTGCGGCATCTCGTCCCACCGGTACTGACTGACGCTTGCCATCGGCATCCTCCTGCCGTCTTTCTGTGAGTTTCGTTGGGCCCTGTCTTGCCAATCGAAGCAGGTTCTGGAAGCCACGCTCTCGGCCATCTGTGGCGACCCGGTCGTTGGCGGCCCGAGGCGCGATTATAGCATCCGGACCCGAATGGTATGATTGACACATACGCGATTCATGCCGACGATTCGACGTCGAGGCTCCCCCATCCTTCTGGATTCGGATGGCGCCCGCGAGAGGACCAATGCTCGAAAAGACGATGCACGCCGTGGTCACCAGTGAACCCAGCGAGACAGCTCCTGCACTTGGTCCTGATGCGCTCCGCCAGGCGTACCGCACGATGTACTTGTCGCGAAAGATCGACGACAAGGAGATTCAGCTCAAGAACCAGAGTCAGATCTTCTTTCAGATCAGCGGCGCTGGCCACGAAGCCGTGCTCGTGGCGGCGGGTCTGTGCCTGAAGCCGTCGCACGACTGGTTCTTTCCGTACTACCGCGACCGGGCACTCTGTCTGGTGCTGGGGGTCTCTGCCTACGACATGTTCCTGCAGGCGGTGGGAGCGGCCGACGATCCGGCCTCGGGTGGACGTCAGATGCCATCGCACTGGGGCAGCGCCAGGCTGAACATCGTCTCGCAGGGCAGCGCCACCGGCTCCCAGTGTCTCCACGCTGTCGGCTGCGCGCAGGCGGGCGTGATGTACGCGACACTGCCCGGCATCGAGGACCGCGAACATCACTTCGCGTCAGACGAAGTGGCCTACGTGTCGATTGGAGACGGGACGACGAGCGAAGGCGAGTTCTGGGAGTCGCTGAACACCGCCTGTAACCTGCGCCTCCCGGTGGTGTACCTCGTCGAGGACAACGGCTGGGCGATCTCGGTGCCGGTCGAAGCTCAAACTCCAGGGGGGAGTATTTCGCGGCTCGTCAGCACGTTTCCCGACCTGCTGGTGGTGACGGCTGACGGCACGGATTTCGCCGACAGCTACGAGGCGTTGTCGCGCGCCGTGACGTACGCCCGCGAACGCCGGGGTCCCGCGCTGGTCCACGCATCTGTCATCCGGCCGTATTCGCATTCTCTGTCAGACGACGAACGCTTGTACAAGACGCCAGCGGAACGCGATCAAGAGGCGCAGCGCGATCCGGTCAAGAAGATGGCGGCATGGCTCCGTGCGCAGGGCATCGCATCAGAACAGGAACTCGAGGCCATCCACGCAGACGTCGAGCGAGAAATCAACGACGCAGCCAGGCGGGCGCTGGGCGCGGCGAAGCCCGCCAGGAACACGGCCGGGCTCTGGGTCTTTTCTCCTACGGTCGACGCCGAATCCGTCATGTTCGAGACGACGATCGAACCGGAAGGCAAGCCCGACACGATGGTGGCGGCCATCAACCGCACGCTCAAAGACGAGATGGCCACGAATCCGAGGATCGTGGTGTTCGGAGAAGACGTCGCCGATTGCAGTCGTCCGGCCAGCCTCGAGGAGGTTCAGGGCAAGGGCGGCGTCTTCAAGGTGACGCACGGGCTGCAGCGGATGTTTGGCGCCGACCGGGTGTTCAACTCGCCGCTGGCGGAAGCGAACATCATCGGTCGCGCCGTGGGCATGAGCGTCCGCGGACTCAAGCCGGTTGTCGAGATTCAGTTCTTCGACTACATCTGGCCGGCGATGCAGCAGTTACGCGACGAGATGTCGATGCTGCGATACCGATCGGGCAACACGTGGTCGTGCCCGATGGTCGTTCGGGTGCCGATTGGGGGCTACTTGCGCGGGGGCGCTCCGTACCACAGCCAAACGGGCGAGGCCATCTTCGCGCACTCGCCGGGCATGCGTATCGCCTATCCGTCGAACGCGCAAGACGCGGCGGGACTGCTGCGCACGGCGATTCGGTGCGACGATCCGGTGATGTTCTTCGAACACAAGCACCTGTACCGGCAGACGTATAACAAGGGCGAGTACCCAGGCCGCGACTACATGATTCCCTTCGGCAAGGCGGCCGTGAAGCGCGACGGCTCGGATGTCGTCATCTTCACTTGGGGCGCTCTCGTACAACGTTCGTTGCTGGCCGCCCAGCAGGCCGAGAAGGACGGCATCAGCGTGGCGGTCCTCGATCTCCGGACGCTGGTGCCGTGCGACTGGGCAGCCATCAGGACCTGGGTCGAGCGCACGAGCCGGGTCGTCGTCGCGCACGAGGAGCAGCTCACGTGCGGGTTCGGCGCCGAGATCGCCGCCCGCATCGCGCAGGAGTGTTTCCAGCACCTTGACGCTCCCATCCGGCGCGTCGCGTCGCTCGATGCGCCTGTCGCCTATTGTCCTGATCTCGAAGAAGCCATCCTCCCAAGCGCGGCGGCCGTGCTCGAGGCGATACGGGAGACGGCTCGGTATTGAGGACCGAGAAGCGTTCCCTATTCTTCGGCGGGCGGATCGGAGGAAGCCCGGAAGCCGGTCGTTCGGCGGGTGAAGACGACGCCGGCCAGAATCGCCGCCGCCCCCCCGACGTTCGACAGCGTGACACGCTCGCCCAGGGATATCGCCGCCACGGCGATGGCGACAAGCGGCGTCACATTCGAGTACACGGAGGTGCGGATGTTGCCGATTCGCTGAACCGACGTGTACCAGATCAGGTACGCCACGTTCAGCGCGAGGACCGACGAGAATACCACCGCCATCCATACCCACGTGGGAATGCGGCTGATATTCAGCCCAAGCAATTCTGGCAGGGCCGTGGGAATGAACAGCACGGTGCCGATGCTCATCGTCAACCCGGTGACGATGAGGGGCGAGAACTTCGCGAGCAGTGACCGGGAACCCACCGTGTAGACCGCCCAGCAGACAACAGCCCCTAACGTCAGGAAATCCCCTGTGAGGGACGCACTGCCGAAGTGGGCTCCTGAGCCGACGACCAGGTAGATGCCAACCACCGACAAACCGGCACCCACACATTGATTTCGCGAGATCTTCTCATGGCCGGCGAGCGCGCTCGCAAGCGCGACGGCGACCGGCGAACATCCCAGAATCAGGGAGCTGTTCGAGGCGGTGGTCCTGGCCAGCCCTCCCATGAAGCACAGCTGGTAGATGAAGTGCCCCACGAAGCCGAAGAAGGCGATGAGCAGCCAATCCTTGCGGGAAAGAGAGGGCCACCCCTTCGCGACAATAGCCACGAGGAAGATCGTCGACGCGACCACGAGCCGGAGCGCGTTGAACGACTGCGGAGGGATTTCGACCAGCGCCGTTTTGACGAGGCTGAAGTTACTGCCCCAGATGAGGACCATCAGGAGCAGCAGGCCGTCAATCGGCGTCAGGACGAACCAGCGGCGCACGAGATCACCCTGCCGGCACGGCGCCGACGGACGGGCCCGGAGAGAGCCCGCCGCCGGAGGACCGGAGATGTCGCGCCAGTTATCAGGCGCCGAACGGCTTGAGGAAGAACAGGATCAGCGAGATCAGCAGCACGTAGATCACGAGGGACTCGATCAGGACGAGGCCCAGGATCAGGTTGCCGCGGATGTCGTTGGTCGCCGCGGGGTTCCGGGCGATCGCCTCGACGGCGGCGCTGATGCTCTTGCCTTGCGCCAGCGCGCCAAATGCCGCCGCAAACGCCAGGGCGAAACCAGCGGTGATGATGGACCACTTGACGACCTCGAGGGTCTTCGACGGCGACCCCGCCGCGGTGGTGTCCTGAGCATACAGGGGACTTACCACACCAACCGCCACCACCAACAACAGCAGAACGAGAGCAAATCGCTTCTTCACAACCACAGCCTCCTCAATCGCTACCAGGGTACTACTCTCAGGCCGCCACGCGCTCCGCGTGGGGGGCCGCCTCGTGTGCATGGGCCTCGTCGTGTCCGTGCTCAGCCGCCACCGCGCCCCCAAGATAAATCATTGTCAACATGACGAAGATGAGGGCCTGCAGGACGGCCGTGATGACGGCCAGTGGCATCATCAGCGCGGGCACCAGAAACGGCACGATGCTGAACAGAATCAGAATGACCAGTTCCTCGCCAAAAATGTTGCCGAACAAGCGGAGCGACAACGACAGCACTCGCGAGAAATGGCTGATGATTTCGATCGGCAGCCAGACGACCGACAACGACCAGTGCGCGCCGGGCGGCACGGCAAAGTGCTTGAGATACGACACGATGCCCTGCGTCTTGATGCCCTGAAAATGGTAGTACACCCAGACGGTCAGGGCACACCCCAGCGTCACGTTGATGCTGCTGGTGGGAGCCATCAACCCGGGGATGAGCCCCATCAGGTTGCCGAACAGGATGAAGATCCCGATGGTGCCGACCAGGGTCAGGTACGTGCGGCCTGTCGGCCCCACCATTTCGTCGAGCATCCCTGCCAGGCCGCCGACGATGTCCTCGAAGATGATCTGGAGCTTTCCGGGGTGTTCGACGCTCAGCCGCGACTTGACGACGAAGGCGAGCGCGGCAACCGCGAAGACGATCAAGTAGACCATCACGATGTAGTTCGGGATGGGCTCGGCTGGATTCTGGGCGTGGAACCCGAATACGGCAAGCAGCCCATTGACGAGCGGTCCGAAGAGGGCGTTGGCCGCCTGGACGATCCAGAGGGTATGTTCGAGCTTTTCCATGGCCTGCCTGACGAGCGTGCTCGAGCGCCCGGTCTCTACCGCTGGCGCGTCCAGAGCATCCTACACAAAGGTCTAAGGATACCGCATGCCCCCCGAGCCAGTAAAGCGCAGGAAGAGCCGGTGCCCCCCTGGCTGACAGGCGATCGACCATCGCGCTATACTGGACAGACGGAGGTTCACAATCCATGGCACGGTCACGCGCGCTGACGTACGGATTCGTCGTCTCGCTCATGCTGGCGGCTGCCTTGCCCGCGAGCGCCGGGGAAGTGATCTTCTCGATCAAAGACGGACGAGTGACCCTCGTCGCCAGGAACGCGCCCATCGCCGACATTCTGGCGGTGTGGGAGAAGGAAGGCCGCACGAAGATTGTGGCGCGGGAACGGGTGCAGGGTGTGGTGACATCCCTCGAGATCACCAATCAGCCCGAGTCGGAAGCGCTCGCGATTGTCCTGCGCAACGTGACGGGTTACATCGCGGCCAAATGGGACGTCGCGCCCAGTGACGCGTCGATCTATCGCTGCATTGTCATCAGTCCGGCACCGGCGCCGGCGTTCGTGGCTCAGGCCGCGCCGCCGCAAGGCAGGACTATCTTCCCGCCGCCCCAGCCGATGGGGTATCCGCCGCCATCGATGGGCGTTGATGGCGGCATGAACCCGCCGGGGTTTATCCCGCCGGCCGATGACGGCGATGACAATGGTGGCGGCGGCACGACCCGAATCGTCGCGCCCGGGCTGCGTCTGCCCTCGATGACATCGCCGGGAGCAACCATCACACGGCCACCTGGTTATGATCCGAACGGCGCGGCGCCACCGCCCGCAGTGCGCCCTGGCCAGCCGTCGCTGACTCCCGTTGTCCCTGGTGCGGGCACCGGGATGCCTGGAGCCGTCGTGCCAACTCCTCCTAAACCCCCGGGGACGCCAGGCCAGATCATCATCAAGCCACCAGGCGTGCCGGACGAGAAATAGCAGCGCCGGGACGGGTTGTTAGAACTGAAAGTAGATGAACTTCGATCCTTCGAAGTTCCCGAAGAGCACGATCAGGTAGGCCAGCACTCCGGCAACGGCCCAGCGTAGAGGTGCGGGCCACCGGAAGACCACGTCCAGATTATCGGTCTTCCATTCAATCGCCTGGAGCAGCGCGAGGGGCGCCCCATAGCCGACGAGCGGCAATCCCATCGTCGTCAGCGCCACCATGTTCGGGTCGAAGCCCGTGAAGATCGCCTTCGTCATCGACGCGATCTGGGCCACTGATTCGGCTCGAAAGAGCAGCCAGCCGTAGCACGTCAGGGCGAACATCCCGGCGATACCCAACCCAACCACGACGGGGTGACTTCGACGTCGCCGCTTTCGTCGCCCTCCGGTGGCCACCTTGAATACCACCAGCAGCAACCCCTGGTAGGCACCCCACAGGACGAAGGTCCAGGCGGCGCCGTGCCAAAGGCCTCCGAGCAGCATTGTGATCATTGTGGCCGACGCGTAGATCCAGAAATCGTCACGCAGGCCGAGCCAGCCGACGCCGTCGAGGCGCTTGGAGAACGCGTAGCTCAAGGGGAGAAAGAGGTAGTCGCGGAGCCAGGCGGAGAGACTCATGTGCCAGTTGGCCCAGAACTCCTGTGGCGTCGCCGCGAAATACGGAAAGCGGAAGTTGAGATTGAGTTCGATGCCCAGCAGCTTCGACGTGCCCCTGGCAATGTCCGAATACCCGGAGAAGTCGCCGTAGATTTGGAACGCAAACGCCAGCACCGCGAGCACGACCTCGAGGCCGCCCGGGTGCGCCGACCCCGCAAACGTGGCATTGACCAGGGGCGCCAGATTGTCGGCGACGAACATCTTCTTGAAGAACCCGTAGAGGATGAGCCACAGGCCCTCGGCCACCTGGCTCGACATGATGATTCGCGGCTTCGACACCTGCACCAGGAGCAGCGAGGCTCGCAGGATCGGGCCGGCAACCAGGTGAGGAAAATACGCCACGAACACGCCGAATTCGACCAGGTCGCGTGCCGGCTCGATGGTGCGCCGGTAGACGTCGATCACGTAGCTCATCGTGATGAACGTGTAAAACGAGATCCCGATAGGCAGCAGCACGCGAAGCGTGAAGAAGTCGACCCTGAAACCACACACGCCGAACAGCGCGTGCAGGTTGTCAGCGAAGAAATTGAAATACTTGAAGAAGCCCAGCATCGAGAGGTTGAACGCCAGGCTCAGGATGAGGGCCGCCTTCCGCTGGCGCGGGGCTTCGCGGGCGGCGATATAGCGCCCACAGAAGAAGTCGACAACCGTCGAGGCGAGCAGGAGGCCGAGAAACCGCCAGTCCCACGACGCGTAAAAGTAGTAGCTGGCGACGAGCAGCAGCCAGTTCTGCCCGCGGTGCGGCAGCAGCCGGTAGAGCGCATACACCGCCGCGAAGAACACGACGAAGTGGACCGAATTGAACACCATCAGCGGGTGCCCTCGGTCGCGGGCACGATCCCGGCAGAATCGAGAAAGGCCCCGAGCGCCTCCGCGATGGCCGCGTGACCCCGCGACGTAAAGTGCGCCGTCCCCGTAAAGTAGACGGGGCCACCTCGCGACGCATCCCGCAACGCGGGAAGCACGTCCAGCAGCGGCAGTTTCAGATCGGCCAGCGTCGTCTTGAACCGCTCGGTCGCGCCGTCCCGTAGCAGTATCTGGCCCGCCTCAGCGACGCCCTTCTGCTGGTAACGAAATTCGTTGTCATCGACCTGGAAGCGCGTCGGAAACAGCAGTACGGCCGTCGTCGCGTGTTGATCGAGGGCCACGGCAGTAATCCTGGATACGCACTCGCGAACGACGGCAAGCCCTTCGTCGACTTCCGGTGGCGGCTGCTGGAGGTAGGCTCTGAGGGGCGCGTAGACTTCTGGCGCGCGGCCGAAGTGGTCGAGGAGCGTCAGTACCCGCAGTCGAATGACTTGCAGCACCATGCTTCGCCGCACAATGCGGCGCGCCCACACGCCGACGCTCTCGCCCACTGGGGCGGTAGTGGATGCGCCCGTGCCCGTGCCCGTGCCCGCGCCCGTGCCGGCCAATCGATACGCGGACGCCCGGGCCTGCGTCACGTCGTTGCCCGGGTACAACCCGATCAGTACAAGGTCCGGATCGAAGGTCCGCGCGACGTACCTGTAGAAGAGGTACTTCTCGACGGGCCCGTAGCCCTGGACGCCCGCGTTGATGACGCGATAGTGGATGGCTCCACCTGGACGGGCGGCGTTGAGTCGGGCTTCGAGGAGCTTGCAGAACGTCTGGTTCAACTCCACCTGCGCCGCCATGACGAGCGAGTCGCCGAGCACGACAATGCGACGTTCGTTCGGCGCCTTCGGGCCGATTTCCTCGTCGCGGACCCCCTGTCGGTTGACGGCGATCGTCGTCTCGTACTCAGACGTCCGAAACCGAGTCTGCACGCCCGGTCGGAGTCGGTGACCGATGCGCGGATCGGTGACGAAGAGTCGCTGGAATTCTGGCGCCGCCTCGGATCCGCCGGCCAGCCGGAGCCCGACCTCGAACGCCACGAACTGGCACGCCAGGATGGCCGCAATGACGACCCATTTTGATGTGAAGGCAGATCTGAAGCGCATCAAGAGATTGCCAAGGTTACCACGGTCATTCCCGCGGCCGGCGGACGAGCCGGACGGCCTCGATCGCCATCGCGACGACAGGCACGCTCACGCCGACGAACACGCCGAGTGGATTGGCCTGCAGCGGGACAAGCGCGACCAACGCGATGACGGCGAAAATCGCGTATCGACCTGCCACCAAGGCCGTCGCCCGCACGATCGCGCGCCACCTGCCGGGTCGGTCCGCGGGGTCGCCGCCTGCAGGCAACGCCGCCCGACCGAGGCTGGCATCGACGGCTGACCGGACGACTGCGTAGACGATCAGCATCATCGCGACGCCTGCAATCACTCCGGCCGCCATGCCGAAGCGACCGCGTTCGACGGCGATGGCTCCGAGGATCACCATCAGACAGATCACGGCTGAGTCGCGTTCGATGCGGCGCAGCGATCGGTCGGCTTCGTCGTGTCTATCCATGTGGACCTGGTCCATCCGCACGTTCAGACCCTGGTGGGGGCATCGTCGTCACCCGGCTGCGCTGTCGGCGGTTCGGGAGGCGGCGCCCCGCCAGAGTTGTCCCCGACCGCGGGAGGCGAACCCGTTTGTGATGTCGTGCCCGTCGGGAATGCCTGCTTCACGATGCGAAAGACATTGAGAATGCCCGCCGCAAGGCCCAGGAAGAAGCAGAGAATCGTGAACGCGGGGCCGGTATGCAGAAGCGCGTCCAGCCGGTCGCCGATCCAGAAGCCGATGACCAGGGCGAACACGAACGACAGCCCGACCGTGCTCAGCGCACCAGCCGAGCGAAGAGATTCTGCGGTGGTTTTCGCGGGGCGCTTCACCATACGTTAGAGCACGAAACGAGTCGTCTGCCACCTGCTCGCGCAATCCCGGGCGCATTCAGACGGATGGCATGACCACCGGCGCCACGTCAATGAGCACCTTGACGAGCGTTGAGATGCCGACCCATCCGGCGCCGACGCACACCAGCCCCGCCGCCAGCCTCAGCGGCCCCTTGCGCGATTCGAGCGCGCTCGCAACCGAAAGCCCCCCAGCCAGTGCGACAAACGGCTGCACGGCCAGCGTGCTCCGGACCTCGAGCGGGGTGAGCACGCCGACCACCGCAAAGACGGCACATACCCCCAGCCATCCCCACAGCGCCAGTGACAGCGCGTCTCGTCGCCGATCCCGCACGAACACGAAGACGCCAGCGGCGGCAGCGGCCAGCAAGGCGTAGGAGTAGTTCCAGAGCAGGAAGCGGAAGAAGGTCGCGACTCGTCCTCCCTGCTGGGTCACGGTCGGCACCATGGATCGCCGCGACGTCTCGCCGGCGAGGATGCGGTGCACCGTCGTGTCGTACACCGCCACGAAATGCTGGTAGTAAAGAAGGAACGACACGACGATCGCCAGCACCAGCGCAAACGCGTACCACCCACGAGCGATCTTCACCGTCCGGTCGGCGGTGAACGACCAGGCGGCAACGACTGCCGCTGCCAGCACGGGACCGATGATCATCGTGCCGAAGTGGGACATGAACCCGCCGGCCAGCACGAGCGCCACCAGCATCGACCAGAACCACGCGGGCCGCGATCCAACAAGGCACACCCCAAACAGCACGGCTGCCGAAACCACGCTCTGCGCGAAGGCGTTGCTCAGGTTTCCTGTCGCCACCGTCTGGACGCCGACCGGCGCCAGCATGAAGAAGATCGCCGCGGTGCAGGCCGCACCCGGCAAACGCCAGATCCGAAGGCCCGCGAGGAGAACCGCCACGGCCGTCACCGCGTCGGCCGCGAAGGCGATCACCCTCAGCAGCCCCACGTGGTCTGTCATGGCTTTCCAGAACGGCACCGCCAGCACGAACATCCCGGGCGGGTAGGGGAACTCGAAGTACGGGGGCGGCGTCACCGACGTAAAGAAGAGCCTGCCCCCGACGACGTCGGCCGCTCGATGCACCTGGAACATGCTGTCGCCTATCGGCGCATTGGGATGCAGGAACAGCACAATCCGCAATAGTGTGATCACGACGATCACGAAGACGGTCGTTCGGACCAGCCGGGTGGCGGCATGGCGCCTGGCCAAAGACCACATCCCGATGATCGCCCCGGCCATGAGCGCCCACACGGCGACAGGGACGAGCGCATTCGAGAAGTCGCCGAGAAACGCCGCATCCCGCACGAGCAGCCACGTCTGCCAGCCGCTGACGGCGACAGCCGCGGCAGCGATGACGGGCCAGGAACATCCCGCAGCCGCCGCTCCCGCCCCATAGAGCGCCGCAGCCAGAGCAGACTGGCCGAACGCCCGCATCGGCGCTGGGAACCGGCCTCTCAGCGGAGCGAGCGTGATCGCCTCAACGATGAACCCGAGAGACCGCTTGTCCTGGGGTCCTGGCACGAACGTCCGCTCCGCCGTCAGTGTGACAAACACTGAGTCTCGCGCAGATGGCGGGATATCAATGGTCAGCGCGGTCCGGCGCTCAGGCAATTCAACGGTGGCGAACTGGGTCGAGCCGTCCGCCGCCAGCTCCACCGGCAACGGTGTGGAAGGACCGTTCCTCGCAACGACCGTCAGCCGATAGCCGATGCGGCGATCCAGCCTCGGTATCCGGACAAGCGCGGATTTCTTTGTCCACGCGAACGGCGGGGAATCCTCGGGGTATTCCACGGCGTAAAGTCCACTGGTTGTAAACCAAGCAGGCGACGTCGAGAGCCAGTCGTTGCCCGCGGAGACGGATCGCGCCAACTGCCCCGGCGCCGCAGCAACCCAGTAGGCCGTGGGCAGAGCCACTCCAACCATTGCTGCGAGGGCGGCGGCGATTGAGACTCGTACAAGCCAACGTGTCATGCGTGATTTTGCCGCGGAGCTACGAGGATCTGAACACCATATCGGTGCGCCTGAGTATGACCCAGGGCCGCCTCGGGTGAAAGAGGAACGATTCGGGCACGGCCGGGCTGTCCGCCTCCGCGCGTAGCGCTACGGCGAGACCTCGACGAAGCTCAACGAGCGAAGTCGGGGAGCCCGTCCTTCGGCGTGGCTCAGGACGCCCCGAGCAAGGTCGAGGGGCGGCGATCCCAGGCTCTCAACCGACCGGTCAGTTCTGGAACGTGACTGTCCAAATGTAGGCCGGGTCTTCCGCCTTCGCGCTCGATCGGACACATCGCTACGGCGGACCGCCGTAGCCTTGGCGGAGGCTGGTCAGACCCGGCACTCAGAACCGGGTTGCAGCAGCGGCCACGACGCCGAGTGTCCTGGCGGATGCCTCTGCCAGTTCAAACAACGGGCGCGGGTACACGCCGAGGATGATCGTCGCGGCCAGCGTCACCACCAGCACGGCCGCCAGCGCCGGAGCCGGCTTGGGCTCGGAGCCGGTCGGATCGCCCTTCATGAACATGTACACAACGATGCGCAGGTAGTAGTAAATCGAGATGGCGCTGTTGAGTACGCCCACCACGGCCAGCCAGTAGTACCTCTGGTCAATGGCCGCGCTGAACAACCAGAACTTTCCCATGAAGCCGGCAGTGGGCGGGATCCCGCCCAGCGACAGCATGAAGATCAGCATCGCCAGCGCCCCGAACGGCTGGCGCGCGTACAACCCGCTCATGTCCTTGAGTTCGTCGCCAATGGCATCGCTGCGGCGCATCATGATGACGACGGCGAAGGCGCCGATCTGCATGAAGGCGTAGACGACCAGATAGATCATCATGGCCGCGAAACCGCGCGGCGTGCCGGCGATCACGCCAATCAGGAGGTACCCCGCATGCGCGATTGACGAGTACGCCAGCATGCGCTTGATATTGGTCTGCGTCAGCGCGGCGACGTTGCCCACCGTCATGGTCACAATCGCCAGCGCGTAGAACAGGATCTTCCAGTCGGCGGCCATCGACGGCAGGCCTTCGACAAAGATCCTGAGCAGCATGGCGAACGAGGCGGCCTTCGAGCCAACAGAAAGAAACGCCGTGATCGGCGTCGGCGCGCCTTCGTACACGTCCGGCGCCCACATGTGGAACGGCACCGCGGCGATCTTGAAGCCCATTCCGGCGACGACGAGGATGACGGCCAGTACCAGCCACGGGTCGCGCCCGTGCTCCGCGATCTTGATCGCCAGGATGCTCAGGTTGGTGGTGCCCGTCATGCCGTACAGGAGCGACATGCCGTAGAGCAGCAAACCGAGCGAAAACGTGCCCAGCAGGAAGTACTTGACCGCCGCCTCGTTCGACAGGCGGTTCGACTTGAGCATCCCGGTCAGGATGTAGAAGGCGATCGCCATCGTCTCGAGGCCGATGAAGAGCGTAATCAGGTCGGTGCCGCCGGCCATGAACATCATGCCGATCGTGGCGCACAGCACCATGAAGACGTACTCGCCGTGCTTCGCGTGTTCGACGTCGAGATACCGGATCGACATCAACAGGGTCAGCGCCGCAGCCAGCAGGAAGATGGCCTTGAAAAACGTGCCGAACGCATCGATCGCGACGACGCCATGCGCAAGACTCAGTGGCGTCCAGCCCGACACCGTCGCGAGCGCCACGGCGGAGGCTGCCAGTCCAGCCACGCCGAGCCACGACAACAGATGCTGCCGGGGCCGCGGTGTGAACGTGCTCGCGACGAGCAGCAGCAGCGCGGCGCCGGTGAGCACCAACTCCGGCAGCAGGTAGTAGAGATCGATCGTCGAAAACCAGGCTGGCATCAGTGGTGCCCTCCTGTCGCGCCCTTCGACGCGGGGTGCTTCGCAGAGTCGCTCAGGGCAGGCTCCTGAGCTTCGGGCTCGCCTGGGGTCGCCGGTGGCTTGATTGCGGGCTTCGCGGCCCCTTCGGTCCCCGGATCACACGGCGCCATCGTCACGAACGGGTTCGCGGGCTTGGTCGCGGGCTGATCGCCGCAGTCCTTCGGCTTGGCCGCGGTGATCGGCGCCGCGTAGGCGGGGTTCAGCCGTGCGATCACTGTCTTGACCGTCGGATCCAGTCTCTCCAGGAACGGCGTGGGATAGATGCCAATCCACACCGCCAGAACGATGAGCGGCGCGAACGTCATGAACTCGCGGAAGTTCAGATCGAGCAACTTTTCGTTCTTCGGATTCTCAATCTTGCCGAACATCGTCCGCTGATAGAGCCAGAGCATGTACGCCGCGCCGAGCACGACGCCGCTGCCTGCGAGTGACGCCCACAGGATGCCCCAGTCGGGCACCATGAACACACCCGCCAGAATCAGGAACTCGCCGATGAACCCGTTCAATGTCGGCAGCCCGATCGACGACATCGTCATGATCATGAAGATGGTCGCGTAGATCGGCATCACTTTCGAGATGCCGCCGTACTCGGAAATCTGGCGCGTGTGCCGCCGTTCGTACACCACACCGACGAGCAGGAAGAGCGCGCCGGTCGAGATCCCGTGATTCAACTGCTGGATGATGCTGCCCGTCATGCCGACCGGGTTGAGCGCGAACATACCCAGCGTGACCATGCCCATGTGGCTCACGCTGGAGTAGGCGACCAGCCGCTTCCAGTCTTTCTGCGCCATGGCCACCAGCGCGCCGTAGATGATGCCGATAATCGAGAGCGTCACCATCATCGGCACGAACGTGCGCGAGGCATCGGGCAGAATCGGCAGGCTGAAGCGGATGAATCCGTATGTTCCCATCTTCAGGAGGATGGCCGCCAGAATCACGGAGCCGGCCGTCGGCGCATCGGTGTGCGCATCAGGCAACCACGTGTGGAACGGGAACATCGGGACCTTGATGGAGAACCCGAGGAAGAATGCGAGGAACAGCCACCACTGCAGGCTCGTGTCGATGTGGGCCGCCTGGAACTTCGTGATGTCGAACGTCCACACCTGCGTCACGTCGTGGTAGTGGAAGTACAACGCCAGGATGCCCAGCAGCATCACCACGCTGCCGACCAGTGTGTACAGGAAGAACTTGATGGCCGAGTACAGCCGCCGATCGCTGCCCCAGATGCCAATCAGGAAGTACATCGGCACCAGCATCACTTCCCAGAACAGGAAGAACAGGAGGAAGTCGAGCGAGATGAAGGCCCCGATCATTCCGCTCTGGAGCACGAGCAGGAAGATGTAGTACTCCTTGACCCGCTCGGTGATGGCGGTCCACGACGACAGGATGGCGATGACGCCCATCAGGGTGGTCAGCAGGATCAGCAGCACGCTGAACCCATCCACGCCGAGGAAGTAGTCGGCCCCTATCGACGGAATCCACGGCATCCGCTCGACGAACTGGAACTGGTCGCCCCCTGGTTTGTACGCGAACCACAGCGGCAGGGACACGACGAACCCGATGAACGCGACGATGTTCGCGATCCATCGGATGAGGTTCGTCTGCTGCTTGCTCACGAACAGGAGCAGCACAGCCCCGACGAGCGGGGTGAACAGAATGATCGAAAGGAGATGCGAGTTGGCGTAGCTCACTGCTGCCGTCCTGATTTAAGTGTCACCCGAATCAGCATCCGCCTACCGCGACATGAGGTAGATGCTCACAAACGCGAACACGCCGAACAACATGACGAGCGCGTAGTTCTGAATCAGCCCTGTCTGGAAGCGGCGGAACACAAAGCTCCCCTCCTCCAGCACCGCTCCGACGAAGTTCACGAGACCGTCGACGACGTACTTGTCGATCAGATGCGAGAACCATGCTGAGAAGTGCGTCATCCAGCCCGTCCCGTTGACGGCGCCGTCGACGACCCTCGCGTCAAATACCCAGAGGCCGCGCGCGGAGGCCATCGTGCCTGCGATCGCAGTGGCGTCGTAGAGTTCGTCCACGTAGTACTTGTTGGAGAGCACCCGATGCGCACCCGAGAACCGCTCCGCCAACCGCTCCGAAATCTCCGGCGCGCGCACGTAGAAGCGGTAGGCCACCATGATGCCGGTGATGCCAATCATCAGCGAGAACAGCATCAGGCCCATCTCGCCTAGCCGCGACATGTGAGCCCCGCCTTCGCCCTCGGCCGCGACTTCGTGTGCGGGTGCGACCGCCTCGGCCGCGTGTGTGGTCCCGCTCGCGACAGTGCCCTTCGACTCGCCTGCTGCGCCGTGCTCGCTCAGGGTTGCACCCTCTCCGGAGTGCTCAGGCACGATCGCAGCCTGAGCCGTGAAGCTCGGGTGCAAAAAATGCTCGATGAGGTTGTTGCCCCAGAGCGCGGCCGGCACGCCTACGAAGCCCGCGATAATCGCGCCCACCGCGAGAATCTGGAGCGGGATCGTCATCGACTTGGGCGACTCGTGCGGTCCGTGCCAATCTCCATGTCCCCCGCCGTGGCTGTCATCGGCCGCGCCATGCCCCCCGCCTTGGCCGCCAGCGTAATGCGCCGTGCCCTGTCCGCCTGCGCCCCCTGCGGGGGCTGCGGCGTGACCATGGGCGCCGTGTCCCTCAAACGCGGGTCCGCGGTACGGGCCGAAGAAGGTCATCGACATCAGGCGATACATGTAGAACGCCGTCATCAGCGCCGTCACGACCGCGACACCCCAGATGAACCTGTTGCTCAGGAACGTGCGGAAGAGAATCTCGTCCTTACTGAAGAATCCAGACAGGGGAAAGATGCCCGCGATGGCCAGCGTGCCGATGAGCATCGTGACGTACGTCTTGGGCAGGTACTTCTTGAGGCCGCCCATGTGCCGCATGTCCTGCTGGCCCGCCATCGCGTGGATCACCGACCCGGAGCACAGGAAGAGCAAGGCTTTGAAGAACGCGTGCGTCATCAGGTGGAACGCACCTGCCGCGTAGGCGCCCACGCCCATCGCCAGGAACATGAATCCCAGCTGCGACACGGTCGAATACGCCAGGACGCGCTTGATGTCGTTCTGCACGAGGCCGATGGTGGCGGCCATGAACGCCGTCGCGACACCGACAATCGCCACGATCTGCATCGTTTCGGGCGAGTGCGAAAACAGGACCGCATTGCGGCCGACCATGTAGACACCGGCCGTCACCATCGTCGCTGCGTGGATCAGCGCGGAGACCGGCGTCGGGCCCTCCATGGCGTCTGGCAACCAGACGTACAGGGGAATCTGCGCGGACTTGCCCGTGGCGCCGACAAACAGCAGCAGCGTGATGAGCGACAGCGTGCCGAAGCCCGCGCTCTCAACCGGCATCGACCCGGCGGCGTTCGCGATGGCCCGGAAATCCAGCGTGCCAAACACGGAGAAGATCAGGAACATCCCGAGGATGAAGCCCCAGTCGCCGATGCGATTGACGATGAAGGCCTTCTTGCCGGCGTCGGAGGCGCTCTTCTTCTCGTAGTAGTAGCCAATCAGCAGGTACGAACAGAGGCCGACGCCCTCCCACCCGACGAACATCACGGCGAAGTTGTCGCCGAGGACGAGCATCAGCATGAAGAAGACGAACAGGTTGAGGTAGGTGAAGAACCTCGCATAGTGCGCTCTCGGCTCTCCGTGCATGTAGCCGATCGAGTACACGTGGATCAGGAATCCAATCCCGGTGACGACCAGGATCATCATGCCGGAGAGCGGGTCGAGCCGGAACCCCCAGGGAATCGTGAAGCTGCCGATCGCGCCGTCCTTCAGCTGGAGCGGCAACGCCGTGATCCACGTGAGCGGCCGCACGACGAACTCGCGTGCGCCTTCGGCAGGCATACCCAGCAATTCGAAGAACGCGTAGAGCGACAACGCCAGCGCGCCGGCCATCGTCGCACACGCCAGCAGCCCCGCGGTGCGCTTGCTGAAATAGCGAACGCCGACGACGCCGTTCACGAGGGCGCCAAACGCGGGCAACAGAGGAATCAGCCAGATCAACTTCATACCACTCACCACCGCATCAGGTTCATCTCGTCGATGTTGATGGTTTCCTTGTTGCGGTAGAACGCGAGGATGATGCCCAGGCCCACCGCGGCCTCGGCTGCCGCCACGCAGATGACAAATACGGCGAACACCTGTCCGGTCACGTCCCCGAGCTGCCGCGAAAACGCGATCAGATTGATATTGACCGCGTTGAGCATCAGCTCCATGGACATCAGAATGATGATGACGTTGCGGCGCGTCATCACACCGATGATGCCGAGCATGAACAGCGCCGCCGAGAGCACCAGGAAATGCGTCTGCGTAATCATCTGATCCTCTACTGCTCCCGCTTGGCGAGCACGATCGCGCCAATCATCGCCACCAGCAACAGCACCGACGCGACCTCGAACGGCACGAAGTAGTCGGTGTAGAGCGCGCGGCCCACCTGCTCGATGTTGTTCGCCTCGAGTGTGCCGCCGACGCCAGACGGCTTGAGCCATCCGTAGGCGCCAATCGCGCCCAGTTCGACGAACACCGCCAGGCCCATCACCAGGCCAAGCTTGCCGAGCCGGTGCGGGTCGCTGTGCGCCTCGGGCGGGCGCTTCAGGTTCACCAGCATCACCACGAAGAGGTACAGGACGACAATGCCGCCCGCGTACACCATGACCTGGATGACGGCGAGAAACTGGGCCTGCAGCACGACGTACAGCGCCGCGACGCACAGAAAATCCGCCACCAGGTACAGCACGCTGTGCACGGTGCTCTTCGCCGTAATGACAAGTACGGCGAACCCGAGGATGAGCGCGGCGAAGATGTAGAACACAACCTGGTCGGCCATAGCTCTCCGCGAGGGACGTTACCCTTTCAACAGCACCTTCAAGAAGCCGGTCACCACGACGTTCAGGATGGCCAGCGGAATCAGCCACTTCCAGCCCAGGCGCATGAGCTGATCGTAGCGGTAGCGCGGGTAGGTCGCGCGCACCCACAGGAAGACGTACAGAAAGAGAAACGTCTTCGCGCAGAACCAGATCCAGCCCGGAACGATCCCGAGCCACGCGAGCCACGACACATTCGGAAACGGCTGCAGCCACCCGCCGAAAAACAGCGTCGTCGCCACCGCCGACACCACGATCATGTTGGCGTATTCGGCCAGGAAGAAGAACGCGAATCGCATCCCGGAGTACTCGGTGTGGAACCCGGCCACCAGCTCCTGTTCGGCTTCCGGCAGGTCGAACGGCGCGCGGTTGGTTTCGGCCAGCCCGCCCACGAAGTAGATGAAGAAGGCCACCGGCTGCATGAACGCAAACCACATCCCGGCCTTCGCCTGCGCCGCCACGATGCCCACCATGCTGAGCGTGCCCGACAGCATGATCACCGTCACGAGCGTCATCGTCACCGCGATCTCGTAGCTGATGAGCTGGGCCGACGACCGCAGGCTGGCAATCAGCGGGTACTTGCTGTTCGACGACCATCCGCCGAGGATGATGCCGTAGATGCCGAGCGAGGCGACCGACACGACGTAGAGCAGGCCGACGTTGACGTCGGCAATTCGACCCGAGATCGACAGGCCGAACAGCGTGTTCTGATTCGATGCAAACGGAATCACGGCGAACGCGATGAGCGCCGGCACCAGCACGATGATGGGCGCGGCGGTGAAGACCCACTTGTCGGCCATCACCGGCGTGATGTCTTCCTTGACGAACAGCTTGAGCACATCGGCCAGCGGCTGCAGGACCCCGTGCGGCCCCACGCGCATGGGTCCCAGCCGCACCTGCACCCAGGCCTGCACCTTGCGCTCGAGCAGGACGATGTACATCACGGTGGCCAGCACGGCCGCCAGCACCATGACGATCTTGATGAGCGGGAAAACGACGGCTTCAATCATGACTTCGCTGCTGCCAGATGACGCACTACCTGTCGACCTCGCCTAACACAATATCGATCGTGCCAATCAACGCCACGACGTCGGCAATCAGGTGACCACGCACCAGCTGCCGGAGCCCCTGCAGATTGCAGAATGACGGCGGCCTGACACGGAACCGGTACGGGCTGAGCGACTTGCCGTCGCTCGCGATGAAGTACCCGAGCTCGCCCTTCGGCGCCTCAATCGCGTGATACGTCTCGCCGGCAGGCGGCTTGATCATCCGGGGCACCTTGGCCATGATCGCCCCTTCGGGAAGTCCGTCGACCGCCTGGCGGATGATGCGCAGCGACTGGCGGAATTCCTCGAGGCGAACCAGATAGCGATCGTACGTGTCGCCCTTGACGCCAATCGGTATGTCGAAATCCATCTCGGCGTACGCCGCGTACGGTTCGTCCTTGCGCACGTCACGCACGACGCCCGACGCCCGCAGCGGCGGCCCGCACAAGCCAATGCCAATGGCATCGGCTGCCGAGATGATGCCCACGCCAGTGGTGCGCTCCATCCAGATCCGGTTGGAGGTCAGCAACTGCTCGTACTCCGGCAGCTTCTGCTCCTGGATTTCGCAGAACCGCAGCACCCTTTTGTCCCAGCCCTCGGGCACATCCATCGGCTGCCCGCCGATGCGCATGCAGTTGTAGGTCAGGCGCGCCCCGCAGTACTCCTCGAACAGATCCAAAACCAGCTCGCGTTCGCGCAGCCCGTACAACAGCACCGTCAAGGCCCCGATATCGGCAGCATGCGTGCCCAGCCAGAGCAGGTGGCTGGCGACGCGCTGAAGCTCGGAAAGAATCGTGCGGATGTACTGCGCCCGCCGCGGCACCTCGAGCGACATCAGCTTCTCGACGGTTTCGACGTAGCCGAGATTGTTGGTCGCCGCCGCAACGTAGTCCATCCGGTCGGTGATCAGGACGATCTGGGTCCAGTCGCGGCTCTCGCACAGCTTCTCGACGCCGCGGTGCAGGTAGCCGATAACGGCATCACAATCGACGACGCGTTCGCCGTCGAGCTTGAGCACGAGCCGCAGCACGCCGTGCGTGCTGGGGTGCTGAGGGCCCATGTTGATGACCATTTCGTCGGTATCGAACATCGGGCGGGCGGGTTCTCTCTCCATGGTCACGGTGCTCACTCGATGTCGGCTTCAACCGCCGTCTGCTTCGCCTTCAGCCAGTCCTGGGGGCTTTCCATCAGGAGTTCGCCGGGTCCTTCGAGCGGATAGTCCTTGCGCTGGGGGTGTCCCTGCCAGTCGAGCGGCATCAGGATGCGCCGAAGGTCCGGATGACCGGCGAACGACACCCCGAACATGTCGTACACTTCGCGCTCCAGCCAGTTCGCCGCGGGCCAGAGGCCTGTCACCGAGGGCACGGATTCACCGTCGGCCAGCCGCACCTTCACCCTCAATCGATGGCGCAATCCAATCGAATAGAGGCACAGGATGACGTCAAATCGCTTGTCTGATCGAGCCGGCCAGTCGCTTGCCGTCAAGTCGGACAGGTAGTTGAATGCGCACGCGGGCGCGTCGCGCAGAAACGTGGCGACCTCGATCAGCCGGCCGGGCGCCACAATCACGGTCCAGTCGCCCACCCAGAAGCTCACCTGCTCAACTGCGCCAGGCACACCGGCCTGAAGGGCCGCGATAAACGGCGGGATCGGCGTCTCAGCCGGCGGCGCCTGATCCGGCGGCACGAATTTCAATTCTTCTGGCATCACCGCTCCAACCGACCTACGCCCACTCCAGGGCGCCCTCTCGCCAGGCGTAGACATACCCGACGACGAGGATGAAGAGGAACACGACCATCTCAATGAATCCAAACCACATCAGAGAATCCATGATGACGGCCCATGGATACAGGAAAATCGTCTCCACGTCGAAGATCAGGAACAGCATGGCCACCATGAAATACCGCACGCTGTACCGATCTCGCGCGTCAGTAGCAGGCTCGATGCCGCACTCGTAGGGATCCAGTTTCACCTTGCCCAGGCGATGCGGCGCGATCAGCCGGGCGATCAGCAGGGTGACGACGCCAAACCCGATCGCCACCAGGATGTAGATGAGAATGGGAATCCACGCGTTGACCATCGACATATCACCTGAGTGCTTCGACTCGCCATTACCGTTGCGTATTCCGGCACGGCCGGCGGTCTCGACGCTCGCTCAGCACTTAGTCCTGAGGGAACAAATTCGTCACCGAACTTGTGAATCGAAGGACTAAGGGGGCAGAAGCGTGCGCCGGCATCTTATACCAGCCAGGTCAAAGACCGCAGCCCACGGGTTATAGCACGCGCCTCGAAGCTCGGTCAAGAAAGCCAAGTGCCGTGCTGACAATCGTTTCGCGCATTCGCTATACTGAAATTACAGGCCTGCCTCCAAGAAGGATGAATGAGCCGTGATTACAACCGTGCTGCGCGCGAGTTGTCGGCCGATGATCCCCGTTCTCGCGCTCGCGGTGCTGGGGGCGATGCTTCCGGCCACTGCGGCCGCTCAGGCGGTCGAACGCGACCTCTTCGTGTCGGCGCTCGATCGCTCGAACAAACCTGTCCAGAACCTCGGACCCCGTGATTTCGCTGTCCGGGAAGATGGCCGTCAGCGGGAAGTGCTTCGGGTCCGCCCGGCGACTGACCCCATTGATCTGGCCGTGCTGGTCGACACCAGCGCCGCCGCGACATCGCAAATCACAGACTTGCGCCAGGGGCTCGAGGCGTTCTTCGCTCGGATGCGTCCAACGGCCCACATCGCCCTGGTCGAGTACGGCGAGCGCCCGCGAGTGCTGACCAACTACACGAACGACGCCAGATTGCTCACCGCAGGCGTCGGGCGGATCTTCGCGACACCCGGGTCGGGCGCCTATACGCTCGACTGCCTCGTCGAGACATTGAACGGACTCAAGAAGCGAGATGCGGAACGCACGGCCATCGTCATCGTCTGGCTGGGCGGGCGGGAGTTCAGTAACCGGGACGATCGCACCGTGATCGGCCAACTGGCCGAGCAGGGGCCGGCGCTCCACGTCGTCACCGTTTCGGCTGGCGCGCCTGCGGATTCGACGACCACGGACGGGCACAGTCGCGACAGTGTGTTCGACCGCGGCGCCCGCGAAAGCGGAGGCAGCCGGCAGAACGTGCTGTCGTCGATGGGCATCAAGGATGCACTCGACAAGATCGCGCAGGATCTGCTCTCGCAGTACCGCGTCACCTATGCGCGGCCGGAGACGCTGATTCCACCCGAGAAGATTGAAGTCAGCGCCACGAGAAGCGACCTGACGGCGCGGGGCACCCCGGCGCGTGTCAAGGCGAAACTGCTCAAGTGAGGCGTCGCTCGCGCACGATCGCACTGGGGCTGGCGGTGGCGGTGGCCGCGTCTGTAGCCGCGGCGGCGAATAATCAATCCGGGATTGATTATTCTCTGCAGAAGCCGCAGGATCCAGCTCCGCCCCAGGGTGGTGCGTTTCGCAGCGGCATCGACCTGGTGTCGCTCAATGTCACCGTCACCGACCCGTCAGGTCGGTTCGTGACCGACCTGCTTCAGGAGGATTTTTCGGTTTTCGAAGACGGCGTCAAACAGGACGTCACGTTCTTCAGCAAGACCAATCTGCCGCTGTCGCTCTCGCTGCTGGTCGACACCAGCGCCAGCATGGACGACAAGATCGCGACGGTCCGGGCAGCAGCGACCGGCTTCGTCGCGCACCTCCGGACGGAAGACCGCACGCAGCTCATCGATTTCGACAGCCGTGTCAACGTGCTGCTGCCCTTTACCAGCGCCCACCCGGAACTGGATCGCGCGATCGCCTCACTCTCGGCCGGCGGGTCGACGGCCCTCTACAACGCGGTCTATATCGCGCTCAAGGAACTCAAGAAGAACCAGGCCCGCAGCGCCGAAGAGCTCCGGCGCCAGGCCATCGTGCTGCTGACCGACGGCGAGGATACGTCGAGCCTCGTCTCGTTTGAAGAAGTCCTCGAACAGACCAAGCGCTCGGAAACGGCTGTCTACGCCATCGGCCTGCGCGCCCGCGACTCGAATATCGGCAAGGGGTACAGCGAGGCGGAATTCGTGCTGCGGCAACTCACCAGCCAGACGGGCGGCCGGGTGTTCTTTCCCGAAGCGGTTGCGGACTTGGCGGCGATTTACAGCCAGATCTGGCAGGAACTCTCGAGCCAGTACCTGCTGGGGTATTCGTCGAAGAATCCCCGCCGGGATGGTCGATGGCGCCGCGTGGTGGTTCGGGCCGAGCGCCCCAGCACCTTGTCGCGGACCAAGCTGGGCTACTACGGGCCGTCGCTCTGATATGCTTCCTGAGTCCTTCGATGCACAAATGCGCCGACGTGTTTGTGCCGTCATCCCTCGGCTTGGCTCGGGATGACCCTGAGCCCGTCGAAGGGTCAGGACTTAGTGCTGAGCGAGCAGAATTCGCCACGTGCGCCGAAGGCCGTCGTAGCCCTACTTGCGAGTCGAAGCATTAGGCCCGGAGACTTGCCGGGCAGGTGTCCCATGCCGAACCGTCCAATGGTGTGTTTTATCGGGGCCGGCCCAGGCGACCCGGGCCTGATCACGGTGCGCGGCGCCGACATCCTCGGATCGGCCGATGTCGTCGTGTACGACCGGCTGGTCCATCCGTCCCTCTTGCGCTACGCCAGAGCCGACGCCGAACGTATCGACGTCGGGCGCGCGGCACCCCAAGGCACGGCGCGTGACGCCATTGCCTACCTCCTGCTCGAGAAGGTCCGGGAAGGCAAACAGGTGGCGCGGCTGAAGTGGGGCGATCCGTTCGTGTTCGATGATGGCGGCGAAGAAGCGCTGTTCCTCCACGAACACGGCGTGCGCTTCGAGGTCGTGCCAGGCATACCCGCCGCGCTCGGCGGCCCTGCCTACGCGGGAGTCGCCGTCACCTATCGGGGCGGCGGGGACACCCTGACACTGGTACGCGGCAACGAAGACGCGGCGGAGGACACGCCGGATCTCGACTGGGCAAGCCTCGCCAAACTCGACGGCACCATCGTCTGTTACGCCGGGCCCAGGCAGCTTCCGGCGATGCTGGCCGCGTTGCGCGCCAACGGTCGACCCGATGACGAACCTGTGGCGTTGATCTACAACGCCACCCTGCCCACACAGCGCACGATCGCCGGCACGCTGGCGTCGCTCGCCGACACCCCCCTGCCAACCGAATCGCGGCCGGCCATCGTCGTGGTCGGACGCGTGGCGGCGCTGCGTGAGCACATGCGGTGGTTTGACGCACGGCCGCTGTCTGGGCGACGGGTGGTGGTGACACGGCCCCGCGATCAGGCCCGCGAACTGGTCGAGCTGCTCGAAGACCAGGGCGCCGACGTTGTCGTGGCCCCGACGGTGCGCATGGCACCCCCGGCGGACTATCGGGCGCTGGACGAAGCGTGCGAGAAGATTGGTACGTTCGACTGGGTTGTGCTGCCGACGCTGGCCGGAACCGATGTCTTCTTGCGGCGTCTGCTGGCAGGGCCCGCCGACATCCGAAGCCTCCACGGGGTAGGCATCTGCGCGATTGGCCAGACGGCCGTCGATCGATTCAGTGCGCTCGGGGTCCACGTCGATGCGCAGCCCTCCGAGTACCGAGCCGAGGGCATCGTCGACGCGCTTTCTGAATCGCGGCGGCTCGACGGACGCCGCATCCTGATTCCGCGGGCAGAGGGCGTGCGCGACGTGCTGGCGGCGGAACTGCGGAGAGCGGGCGCCGAGGTCGTAGAGGTCGCCGCGTATCGAGTGGTCAAGGTGTTGCCTGGAGACACGGGCGAACCGGATCTTTACAAGAAATTGCTCGAGCAGCAGGTGGACATTCTGGTGTTCGGCAACCCGTCGACCGCCCGCGAATTTGTCGACAACTACGGCGCCGAGGCGTTGGTTGATTTGCTGCGGACGACGCTGGTCGCCTGCATCGGTCCTGTGACGGCGCAGGCGCTGCAGGCGCACGGCATCCGGACCGACATCGTCGCCGACGACCACACGAGCGCCGGCCTGGTGGCAGCCATTCTGCGGCACGAGCGAGCGACCAGGCGCGAGTGAGCGGGCACCCTCGGCAATCGCCTCACCGCGGCCACCAGGGCGTCGTCGAGGCGTCTGGTTTGTGGGCCCAGATGTGCTGCGCCATCTCCTTGAGCCGCTCGCCCTGGTTCACCGGCCCGCTCCAGCAGTGCGGCTTGCCATCGCCGTAGAGGAAGAAGCCTTCGTAATGCGGATTGGTGGTCGTCCGCATCCAGTCGTTCAACTCACGTGTGGAGTTATTGAGGAAGTAGGTGTCGGCCGTGCCCGTGTAGACATGAATCTTGTCGACGATCTTCGGCCCCACCGTCGCCCAGTTCTGCTGGAGGTAATACAGCAGATCGAAGTGCTCTTTCCAGTACTGGGCGACCTTGGGATCGATCTCGCCGGTCCGCTTGTTGAAGAGCGGCTGGAAATAACCGTCGGCGCCAAGCGGGCCGTAGACAGCCGACCAGATGTCGAGCTGCTCGCCCGATCGACCCTTGGTCCCCTGCGCGAGTTCGAAATGATTGCGCTGTTCCGATGTCTGACGCACCTGACCGTTGACTTCGCGGCTGTTGATGGTGGGCACCTTCAGCCAGCCGTTCGCATTCACTTTGTAGAACGCGTTGGTGTCCTTGTAGATGTTGATCCCCTCAACATCGGTGAACGTGACCGAATCGGGGCACGACGACCAGGTGCCGCCAAAGAAGTCGGGATGGAAGATCTGGAGCGCGAGCGACTCCCACCCGCCGGTGGACCCGCCCGACAGCACGCGCGCGTAGGGCTCGCGGATCGCGCGGAAGCGCTTCTCAATCTCGGGGATCAGTTCCTGCATGATCGCGTCGCCGTACGGACCGACGTTCACCGAGTTCACCGCGTACGAATCGTCGAAGTACGGCGTCGGATGCTGGAAGGTGACGACGAGCATCTTGGGAAACTCGGGCTTCACCCAGTCCATCGCAATGTTGTACGGCTGGCGCTCGGTCGGTGTAAACGCCGGATCGAAGCGGAGCGGCGAGCCTGTGCCGAAGTGGCCCTGATCGTACAAGACCGGGTAGCTCATCGTTTCGCGATCGTAGTCGCGCGGCAGCAGCACCGTGGCGCCAAGGTAGATCGGCCGCCCCCAGAACTTTGTCAGCGACGGGCTCTGAAAGCGAAACCGTTTCACCCAGGGTGTGTCGGCTGGCGGCGTGATCGCCGGAATGATTTTGTCGGCCACCAGCTTCACGACTCCGCCCGCGGCCGGATCGACGCGCACCGTCGCCGGTGCGCTGTAGAGATTGCCGGGCGACACGTTCCACCGCTGGCCTTCCCACTGGTCGTCGTGCATCCAGACCACGTGGCCGTCGGCGCGCTTGAACTCGGAGTAGACATTCACCAGTGCCTGAACAACGTATTCGCCGGCGGGGATGTCGCGGAGGCTTTCGACTGGTGTGCCGAGATCCGATTCGTCGATGATGGCCGGCTGTCCCGGCCGCAACCGTTCCACGTCACGCCCGAACAGCGGCGTGCCGGTGCGGCCAATCTGCAGCCGCGGCTCACGGTCGCCCGTCTTCGCGATCATCACGAAGACGCGGCCGGTGATGGGTCCGTCGTGCGCCGCAGCCGGAACAGACACCTCGAATCTCAGGGGAACTCGTTTCTGCGGCTTCTGGGGGAGGGCGGATGCCGACATGGCCGGGATCGCCAATACCGCGAGAATGAGCCAGATCATCGAGAACAAGCGGGTAGCCGCGCGGGGCTGGCAGGCGAACATCATGCCTCCTGTGGAATCGATTCCAGGGTCGCCGGAGCCGGAGTGTACTACGAGAACGGCGGCGCGGACTGCACGCGGGTGTGATCATCACCATCCTGTGTCGCAGGGGCCTCCTGGGTCGCCTGAAGGGCTGACCTGCCCTGAACGCACCGCATTCCAAGAGGGTTGAGGTCCGACGGGGGGTTGCGCTATAATGGAACCATTCTGGTTCCATCAAGGTTCTGCATGTCCACGCTGACGCTCAAGAACATCCCCGATCGGCTGCATACGCGGCTCAGAGCCAGCGCCAAGCGCAATCGCCGCAGCCTCAACAGCGAAATCCTGGTTCGCCTCGAGCAGGACATCGACCGGCCGGTTCTCGACCCCCACCTTCAGGCTGAGATGCTGCGCGCGTTGGCGGAACGGCTGCCCTCCATGACGTCGCGGCGGATGGCTCGCGACACTCCTCTGCCCGAGGTGCTCCGGTCCCTGTTCTGGGACTACGCTTTCGCTGACCTGCGATGGCCCGCGCACCGCGATTTCGTGATCGGCCGGGTGCTTCAGTCTGGGGGGACGACGGCTATCGCGTGGCTACGGAATGCCGTGCCCGACTCCGAACTGGCAACATGGATTGGCGGGCGGAACGGCCGCGGCCTGGACGCGCGGCAGTTGCGCTTCTGGCAAGTCGCGCTGGATCTCCCGGCTGCACACGTTGACCGTTGGGTGGCGCTCACCCGCCAGGGCGCATGGGAAGGGCGGATCCGCACATGACTATCCACGCAGAGGTTCTCACTGAGCTACAGTTTCGCGTGCTCGACGCCATGGCGGCGGTCGCGCGCGACCGCCGGTTCTACCTCGCTGGCGGGACGGCCATCGCGCTGCGAGTCGGTCATCGCCGGTCGGAAGACTTCGATTGGTTTGCCGCCGAGCTGAATCGCCCCGAGGCCCTCGTGGCCGAGATCCGGGCCACTGGCGTGGTCCTCGACAATATCAAGATCGCGGCCGGTACAGTGAACTGCCGTATGGGCGGCGTGAAGGTCCAGTTCCTCGAATTCGCCTATCCCCTGCTGGCGGAGGCGGAAGAGTGGCCGGAACGCCACGTCGCGATCGCCTCCTTGCGCGACCTGGGCGCGATGAAGCTGCTTGCCGTCGCCCAGCGCGGCTCGCGGAAGGATTTCGTGGATGTGCACGAACTCCTGCGTCAAGGCGTGACCTTGTCGAACATGCTCGAGGACTTCCGCGTCAAGTTCCAGACGGATCCGATTTCGGTGCTTCGAGGGCTGGCCTATTTCGATGATGCCGAACTCGAGCCGATGCCCGAGATGTTGACCGCAGACACGTGGCAGGAAATCAGAAACGGCATCACGGATGCGCTTCGCGTGGCACTACGATAAGGCAGGGATACCGCGGCGTCCGCCCCTACCGCTTCCGCCCCTTCAGCAATACCGCCACCTCATCGGGTCTCGGGTTGTCGTAATCCATCCGAACGCGGCCGTCGTCAGTCATCGTCACGACGGCGGGGATGGAACTTGCGGTGAGATACCACCCGGCTGGCAGGACCACGGCATTGCGCGGGCGGCCCAGGCTCCGATCCCAGACAAACTGGTCGCCGTCCATGTAGTACCGACCCGGATCGGCGTAGGTCTCACTGATGCGCAGGCGCGCCGACTGCCCCTTCTGCACGGCCGGGAACCGGATCACCACAACCTCGGAATCGGGCTGGACAGGATCGCCAGCGTCGAGCTTGGCCGCAATGATCTCCCGTCCCTTCATCGTCTCGACCTTCAATTCCTCTCCCGTATCGAGGAGCCGCGCCGCGGGACTCGACGCCTTGCTGCCCGCTCGCACGACGTTGAAGTACGCCGCGATGCCGGGACGCGACTCGGTGTAGTCGTGATAGAGCGAGAATGCGTGCGTGTCGGGTTGCTGCAGGAAGTACACGATCTCGCGATTCTGATGGGCGCGCTCGTCGAGTCGAGAGGCCATCGAGGGCGCCGATGCGGCCATCGCTCCTGTCACCGGTGATGCGCCACGAGTCGCCGGAGTCGCGGGAGCGGCAGCCGACGCGCGCGGCGACGCCGTCGGCGTTGGCAACGGCCGCGCCCTCACGACAAGCGGGGCTTCGCCCGGATACGTATTGAGGAAGCTGATGCTGATGCGGTCGTCGGCTTCGGACAGCACCTGCGACGGCACGTTGCACGCCACCAGTTCGTATCCCGGCGGCAGCACAACCGCGTTCCGCTTGATGCCCAAGCCCCGGTTGAACACGATGAGATCGCCCTCGCGGTAATAGGACTTCGGGTCCTTGTACGTCTTGTCGATGCGCAGGCGCGTCTCGCCCTTTGCGGGCACCGGCCTGGCCAGCGTCACCTGGATGTAGCGGGCTTCCAGATCCGCGTTGGCTTGTCCGGCTGCTCGCGCCTCCGCCCCGCTCACCACCTTGAACGGAAGCGGCTGCCCGGTCATTTGATCGAAGACCGCCTCGTCGCTGGCCTCGCTGCCCTTGCGAATCACGTTGAAAAAGAAGCGGGCACCGGGCCTGGTGGCCGTGACTTCGTAGACGATTCTGAACTGCGCCGTCTCAGGGGCCAGCAGCTCGTATCGGGTGTAATCGTCGCCCTCGTGACGTTCGAGAATGGGCGAGGCGGGCTGTGTCGATTGGGCGCGCGCTGCCGGCGCGACCGCAAGTAGCATGGCGGCCACGACGAACAGCGACGAGCTCTGCCGGTGAGAAGCGGAACTGTGCATGCAAACCCTCCTGGCCTGGAGGGTAAGGTGTATCACATCCCGAAGCAGTAGAGCATCCCCTTGGTGCGGATGTAGAGCTTGCCGTCGGCGATCGCCGGAGTCGCGAACACCTCGTCTTCAAGCGTGTTGACCGACAGAACGTCCCACTCGGCCTTCGCCGAGATGACCGAGACGGTGCCGTCCTGGCTGATGAGCCACACCTTGCCATCCGCGCCGACCGGCGACGCGAAGTACTTGTCGATGGCGCCCTTGAGCCGGCCCTGCTTGAGCACGTTGCCCGTGGCTGGATCGAACGACGTCAGGATGCCGCTGTCGTTCACCATGAACAGTACGCCCTGGTACAGCACGGTTGACGGCACCTGGGGCACGGGCTTCTGGTAGCGCCAGCGGATCGCGGTGTCAGTCGTGTCGCCCTTGCCACCGAGCTTGATCGCCAGCAGGCCGTTCTCGGACGCCAGCATCATCCGGAACACCTCCCATTCGCTCGACGTGAGCTTGCCATCGCGGTCGAGGTCGAACGCGTCGAACCCGTTCTTGGGCGACAACATCCGATCCATCGGGTCGGTGCCGCTAATCTCGTCGCGGCCGACAAGGCCGTCGTTGTTCTTGTCGTACCGCTTCAGCCCTTCTGCGAATGTCACGGTCGCGACATGTTGCCCAGGTTGGTTCTGTGGGAATCCCCAGCCGTTCACGTACAGGTACTCTTCGTCTATGCTCGCGACGGATTTCATCTCACAGGGCAACCCGCGCACCCACCAGACGCGCGCGCCGTCGGCGGCGCTGTAGGCGGACAACTGGAACGATTCGGGCACGATGATCTGCTTCGGTCCGGTCTTGGGCTGGTACACGGTCGGGGTGGAGTACCCCGAGATCACGCCAGGCCGATCGACAGTCCACCGCACCTTTCCGGTGCGTTTGTCGATGGCCACCATGTGAGAGTGCACGTCCTGATCCACTGGGAGGATCAGCAGATCGTCCACCAGAATCGGCGACGCCCCGAAACCGTAGAACATGTTGAACGGCCCCATCGGCAGCCGCCACAGTTCTCGACCATCGGGATCGAGCGCGAGCATCCCGAATTCCTGCAGGAACGCAAAAACGTTCGTGCCGTCGGTGACGGGACTTGGCGAGGCTGGCCCGTTGACGTTCTGCAGCCGGCCCGGCTGGCGGCGCGGCACGTCGCGCTGCCACAGCAACTTGCCGGTCTTGCGGTCGAGCGCCAGGACCAGCAGCTTGTAGGTGTCCTTCTCCGCCGTGTGCGCCGTCAGAAAGATGCGCGTGGCCGTGAGCACAGGGGACGAATGGCCAGGCGGAAGCGGCGTCTTCCACAGCACATGGCTGGCGGGACCGAATTCGGCGGGAAGCCCAGTCGTCACGGCAACGCCGGTGCCATTGGGCCCCCGGAATTGAGACCATTGGCCCTGCGCCGCTGCGACGGATGCGCCGACCGCGGTGAGCACGAACAACAGCATCAGCGTTCGACAGGCGATTCGGATCTTGTGCATGAGACGCTCCCCTTGAGGTGACAGTATCCCTTATCAGCCGCCGCCCGACCAGCGTTGGGTGGTGCGTCAGTGTGCGATGCGGCCCCTCGAACCGAGCCGTTGGGCGGCTGGCGAAAGGGCGATGCGGCGATTCGCGAAGCGGCCCCTCGAACCGAGCCGTTGGGCGTCAGTTCGCAAAACGAGCCGTGAGGGCCGAGTCACGCTGCCGGGGCTGAACTCCGCGGGAAACGCCACACCGTGGCGTTTCCATGCGCACTTAGCTCTCGGGGTACCTCGGCTAAGTGCGAAGCGGAGCCTCCCCCGGCGACGTAAGGGCGGCTACTGAACCCGGAAGGCTCGTTTTGCCGGCGAGTGTGAGCGGGGACGCGGAGCGAATCGCCGCGGCGCCGCAAGAACGCCAGGTGGGCGAGAAACTTCCAGCGAGCGTGAGCCGCCGTCGCCGACAGATGCTCGCCCTCGGCTATGGCGGGCCAAGGCGGGGACGCCGCGCAAACTGACGCACTACCCAGCTATGCGTGGTCAGTGCTGTCGCCCCGTCCCGTGGTAGCATCCGCCGGAATCTCTCACACTTGGAGGTCGACGTGCTGGTTGGCTCCACGATCGCGAAGCGGCTCATAGCGGCCGTTTGCGCCGCGCTGGTGATGACGGCAGGGACACGTGGCGCCGAGCGTCACACCCAGGCCGGGACACCCTCGATCGAGCTCGTCGTGATGGGCCCCAAGGAGGTCCGTTCGTCGACCACGCGCGAGTTCGTGAACGTCATCGGACGCACGTCGCGGAACGCCACGGTGCAAGTGGCTGGCGTGGCGGCGTCGGTCTTTCCTACCGGCATCTTTGTCCGTGATCGCGTGCCCCTCGCGATGGGCAAGAACACCATCCGCATCGAAGCACGTCTCCCGGGCGGCGCCCCGGAGATTCGCGAGATTGAGGTCGAGCGCACGCTCCCGCCCGCGGCCGAGACGCCACCGACCGATCATCTGTACATCGACGCCAAGAGCATCCAGCCTCAGGCGGCGCTCCGGGTGATGCCTGGCGAGCCGATCGAAGTCTCGCTGCGCGCCACGCCCGGCATGATGGTGGACGCGCGTCTGCCAAAGGGCCAGTGGCTGCGACTTGACGAACAGACCGACGGCGCGAGCGGCCAACCCACTGGCACGTACTCCGGCTATGTGGCGTTCTCAGAGCGAGACGACACCACAGCTGCCCCTGTGCAATTGCGGCTGAAGGCGGCGCCCGGCAGGAAGGTCAGCGGCACGCGCACGCTCGATGCGAAGTCGCCAGGCACCGTTGCTGTCTGGAATCCCGATCGCGTGCGTCTCTTTGTCTCGGCTCCCGATGGCGCCGATCTCACCTGGGGCCTGCACGAGGTGCGGCTGGGCGGACCGAACCTGGCTGAACTGCGAGGCGGCACGGTGCTGCGCGTCACTGGACAACGCGGCGATGCCTATCGGGTGCGGCTGGCGTCTGATACAGAAGGCTGGGTCGCCACTCGCTTGGTGGCGCCAGCGCCGGCAGGCACGCAGATGCCCTATCTGATCTTCACGTCGCTCAGCGTGTCTGGCGACACCACCGGCGACACCGTCGTCATTCCCTACACATCACCAGTCCCGTACGCCGTGCGGTCGGCGGAAGGCACAGACGGACGGGCAGCCATTGACGTGGACATCTACGGCGCCCACAACGCAGCCACGTGGATCACTCAACGAGCGACGGCCTCTGTCGTGCGGGACACGGTCGTCGAGCAGGTCGCCGTCGGACATCTTCGCGTGCGCATCACGCTCAACGACCGTCAGCTATGGGGCTACAAGGTCGAACAGACACGGACTGCTCTGCGACTCACGATTCGCCGGCCGCCAGCTCGATCAGGAACGGCGTTGTCGCCGTTGCAGGGCCTGACGATCGCACTCGAACCTGGGCATGGCGGCGAATCCAACGTGGGCGCGCGCGGCCCGACGGGCTCGCTCGAAAAGGACGTCAACCGGGCGACGGTCGAGACACTCAAGGTCGAACTGGAGAGAGTCGGCGCCAGGGTGGTGGTGGTCCGGCCCGGGGACGAAAATCCGAATCTCGCGGATCGGGCACGACGGGCCACCGAGGCGGACGCCCATCTCTACATCAGCATGCACGCCAACTCCGCCGATACCCAGAGCGGCTACCTGCGCGTCAGCGGCACCAGCACGTATTACAAGCATGCCTTCTGCCGGGAGCTGTCGACAGCCATTCACCACCGTTTGCTTCGCGAAACCGGGCTTGCTGATTTCGGCAATGTGGGGGCATTCAACTACACGCCCATTCGCCTGGTGACGTGGATGCCGTCCATGCTGGTCGAACAGGCCTTCATGTCGAATCCCTCTGACGAGAGCTTGATGCTGGATCCGGCATTTCGCGCCAGGACGGCACTGGCGGTCAGACTGGGGATCGAGGACTTCCTCTCAGGACGGTAGTTTCCGAGCACTCGGCCCCGAAAAGCGCCGTCTAGCCAAGCGCGGTAAGCGCGTCGGCATCAGGTCGGGAGCAAACGCGAGTGGGTCGGGCCCGTGATCCCGCAGCCGGCCGGGGACCTCAATCCGCCCAGAGCGCCTGCAGTTCGAGCTCGACGTCTTGGAACGGCTCTGCGCGCACCACCTCGGACCCGGCGTGCGTCGCGAGGATCGTCCAGCGGCCGCCGTCCAGCCGCATCACTTCGAGCGTGCCTGCGATCGGGTCAATCAGCCAGGCATGCTGCACCGACTCCCGCGCGTAGATCCCCAGTTTCTTCGAGCGATCGAGTGACGCGGTCGAGGGCGACACGATCTCGCAGATCCAGTCCGGCGGGAGTGAGAAGTACGCGGTCTCGGGCAGGTGAGGCATTCGCTCTCGCCGCCATCCCGCCCAGTCTGGCACGAGGACGTCGCGGCCGAAGTGGAGTTCGGGTTCGTACAGGATCCGCCATCCCCCGGGTCCGCCGCGACCTTGATTGAACGGTGGCAACAGGTGTCCCCCCAGGCTCGATCCCGCGTGGGCGTGGCGAGGCGCTGGTCTGGGCGAGGCGTGCAGTTCCCCATCGACGATCTCCGCAACCATGATGTCGGGGACCTTCATCAGGTCTTCGTACGTCGCGGGACGATCGAGCGGCGGAACACGTGCCATCGGCTGCATCATACATCGTCGTCTTGCACGACAAATGCCGGCGCAGGTTTCCGAAGAATCCGGCGTGATCGATGGCGATGCGACTCGAGATGTTGCAGGAACTGCCACCCGCGGAGGACCCGAACGTGGCAGTTTCTGCTGGCCCGGCAGTGAAGCCTCGCCTCAAACCGCCAATGGCGTTGCGTCCGGGGTTAGTGAGGTCTTCTTCAACCGTTACGATCTTGCGGCAAGTGGATGTCTTGCGGCCTGGCATTGCTCGACTTTCAGTCCGCCCAGAGCGCCTGCAATTCGAGTTCGACCTCTTGGAACGGCTCGGCGCGAACCACCTCGGACCCGGAGTGCGTCGCGAGGATCGTCCAGCGGCCGCCGTCGAGCCGCAGCACTTCGAGCGTGCCTGCGATCGGGTCGATCAGCCATGCATGCCGCACCGATTCCCGCGCGTAGATCGCCAACTTCTTCGAGCGATCGAGCGACGCGGTCGAGGGCGATACAATCTCGCAGATCCAATCGGGCACGAGCGTGGCGTACGCCTCGTCCGGGAACACGGGGAGGCGAGTTCGGCGCCACCCGGCGAGGTCGGGCACCAGCACGTGGCGGCCAAGGTGTAACTCCGGTTCGAACAGAATCCACCACCCCCCGGGTCCCCCGCGACCTTCATCGAACGGTGGCGTGAGGCGCCCGCCCAGGATCGATCCTGCCCGGGCGTGGCGAAGCGCAGGTCTGGGGGAAGCGTGCAGTTCCCCATCGACGATCTCGGCGACCATGATGTCGGGGACCTTCATCAGGTCTTCGTACGTCGCCGGACGATCGAGCGGCGGAACACGTGCCATTGGCTGCATCATACATCGTCGTCTTGCACGATGAATGCCGCCGCTGGGTTCCTCAGAAATCGGCGTGATGAACGACGATGCGGATTGGGATCTCGCAGAAACCGCCACGCCTGGAGGGCCCGGACGTGGCAGTTTCTGCGCGAGGCGGGAACGGTCGCTTGTTCGGGGGGCCTACTACTTCTTTGCCGGTTGGCGCGCAGCCCCCGACAGCACGTTGTCAACGGCCCAGAGTTCACCGCTGACCGGATATGTCCCCAGGATCAGTCGCGTTCCATCGGGAGATCGCCGAATATCCAGCCACCGGTGAATCGGTGGGATGAACCCCGCGGATTCGGGAGGTCCCCCGTCGAGTGGGATCCTGATGAGTTCGCGTTGGCCGGGAGCTCCAGCCCTGGCATGTCGAGAAGCCCATACCGCCTTGCCGTCGGCCGTCCAGTCGATCCCGGCCAGCGGTGAGCCTACGTCCGCCTGGAAGATGCGCCGCGTGCCTTGCCCATCCGCCACCACGACGACGCTGGACAAGTCGGCGAACCCGAGAAGAGCCACCTTGCCGTCCTGCGACACGCTGGTCTGCGTCAGGAAGTACCAGCCCCCGTCGTTGAGCGTGAACCGCTCCGTGTCCCGGCCGGTTTCCATGTCCCGATACACAAACGTGTACTGTCCGTTGTCGAGGACGCCGTAATAGAACCCCTTGCCGCCAGGCACCCAGGTTCCATACAGCGCCGCTTCCCCGGGTTGCGAATTCTTGGTGTCCCGGACCAGCAGCGTCGATTCACCAGTTGTTGCATCAACGCCATAGATCCCAGCAACACCGTCTCTGGTCGAGTTGACTAGAATCATCCTGCCATCGGGCGACCACTTCAGGCGTCTCAGTGAAGTCAGAGACGTCGCCACGACGCGCTCGCGACCACTTTCCAGCGATCGGACGACAACCAACGTGCACGGACTCCAGTCTTCGCCTCGGCTGCTCTTGAGAGACGCACCATAGACAATGGATGTCCCGTCCGGCGACCAGTCCACGCCCCCACAGGCAAACTGCAGGCCCGTCACTGGCTTGAGAGGCTGTAGGACTTGACCGGTTGCTCGATCCAGGGTGACGAGTTGCCATTCAGAGGTACCGGTCTCCCGCCAGTAGAACAACGTGCCGTCGCGACTCATACCGAGAAGTTTGACGGTCCCGATGCCATCTTTGAGAAGCACCGGTGTCCCCACCGGCGCACCATCGGCGATGCGGGCCATCCAGAGGCTGGTGGAAGTCGAGGTGTCACGCAAGAAGAGGACGGCGGAGCCATCTGCGGTCCAAATGGGATTGCGGCTACCCAGACCCTTTTCGGTCAGCGGCACCTTCTTGCCCGATCGCGTGTCGATCAGCCTGACCGAAGAACCCTTTGCTTCTCTCGAACCCTCAGCGGCCGCGTACCGCCCATCGGGAGACACCTGACTGGCCTCGAGCGGTTCGTCAAGCGTCCACACGACCGTGCCATCAACGACCGAGTAGGCCACCGTCTTGTCTAACGATCCATCCAGGGGCTCTCCCCACACGACGATGCGTTTCCCATCCTCCGACCAAGTCGCGCTTAACGCTTCGAAGTTGTCGAGTGTGCCAAACACACGTGGATTCGTTCCGTCGAGTCTTGTCACTTTGACGGTCGACTCGAATGACGATCCCTTCTTGTTCCCGACGACATAGACGACCTGCTGGCCGTCCGGCGATATCTCGGCATACAACTCCCCATCCCGTCCGACTCTGTCGAACTGCGGAAGTTCCCGCTCCGATCCAGTCGCCAGGTCTCGAACGGTTCGAAGCTCAACCGACGAAGTCCAGAAAGAGGCGTACCGCCCGTCGCCGGTGACCTTGGGAAACCGGCGTTCTGTACCCTGATACACGAGCCGAAGGGGCGACGCAAAGGTCCTGCCGGCGGCAGTTCCACGCGTCAGTGCGGCAAGCCTGGGCTTTGCCTGGGCCACAGCCTCCGCCTGATCTGGAAATTGGGTCACTACACGCTCGTACGCCTTGCGCGCCTGGGCGCTCTGTGCCGCTCCCAGCTTCTCGTAGCACTGCCCGAGGCGCACCAGCGCCCTGGCGGCTACGGCGTGGTCGGGCCCATCCGCCAGCTTCCGGTACATCTCGATGGCGGCCTTCACGTCGCCTGCCACGACTTCCTTGTTGATCGCAGCCTGCAGTTGCGCGCTGGCGCCAGGCGTGGTCTGCTGCGCCGCCATCGGCGCCATCTGCGACATCGCCAGCAGCATCGTCACTGCAACCAGCAAGACTGCCCTATTGAGTGTTCGCATCGGTCTCACCCTCCGCCTCTCACAGTAGGCGGCCGCCGTCTGGCTGGCTTCGGATGCCCGTCTGATTCCGGTCAGATTCCAAGCTGACGTCACTGGCATCTCATCCGTCGAATCGGTACCCGAGGCCCCGGATGCTAACGAGGTACTTCGGCGTTTGCGGATCGTTCTCAATCTTCCGGCGCAGGTTCATGATGTGGTTGTCGATCACCCGGTCGGTCGGGCAGCTGTCCGGCCGCCACACGTCATCCAGAATCTGCCCGCGCGTCAGGATGCGACCCCGCTGCCGGATGAAGGATCCGAGCAGCTTGAATTCCAATGCGGTGGTCTCAATCGCCTGCCCGCCGCGCCGCACCTCGCCGCGTCCGAAATCTACCGCAACGTCGCCGAACCGGAAGATCTCCGGTTCCTCCGGTGCCGTCCGGCGCAGCAGCGCCTTGACGCGTGCCCTCAACTCTAGGGAACTGAACGGCTTCGTCACGTAGTCGTCCGCGCCGAGTTCCAGTCCCAGCACCTTCTCGGCCTCCTGCGCGCGTGCCGTCAGCATCAGCACCGGCGTGCGATGCCCGGCTCGCCGCAGATCCCGGCAGATGGCGTAACCGTCCTTGCCGGGCAGCATCACGTCGAGGACGACGAGGTCGAACACGCCGCTCGCGGCGCGCTCCGCGCCAACGGTGCCGTCGCGAGCCACTTCCACATCGTAGCCCTCGAGCCGCAGGTCGCTGCTCACCCCAAGTGCAATGCCGGCGTCGTCTTCCACGAGCAAAATGCGGGACATCAGTACCTCATGCCGGGCTGTCCGCCTCCGCGCAAGGCGCTACGGCGATCCCAGGCCCCGGCCCGCATAGAACGTTCAGGCCGAGCCTTCGGACCCAGCATCAATGCGCTCGCCGGGGCTTCGCGCCTGGCGTCGCTGGTCCGCCCCTGTTCAGTGAGGATGGTCAGTCGCGCGTGACGCGCCAGAAGTTCAGCCGGCACGCCCTCAGTGGAGACGTCCCCAAGGCGTTCAAGCTCGCCGTACACGTCGATCGCCGCCTGCCACTGCCCTCGTCTGCGAAAGATGGCGGCACGACGAACCAGTGCGGCCGCTCGAATCGATCGATCGGATCCGCGGGCAAGACGATCGAGTGCCGCGAGCGCAGCCACGTGATTCCCGGATCCAAATTCAAGCGCGTCGGCGGAGGCAAACAGCGTCTGCGACATGGCCGGCGCCATTGCCACTTCAGGGTAGAACGCAAGCCGGTTGGCGGGATAGGCCGCGAAGGTCTCGCGTCTGACGCTGATGAGCACGCTGTCGGTCGGGAGCGTCGCTGCCAGTTCGGCCGCCTGCGAATCGAAGTCCGTCCGATCGAGTGCCGAACAGAGGGCGGCCACGCGCTCCTCGGCCTGCGCCAGCGACCGGCGCAGGGCCACCACGGCCAGTTCCGCGGCGCTCTCCCGACGCTCCTGCAGGCGTTGCGCCTCGAGGTCGCGATCCTGGCGGGCGAGCTGCCAGCCGAGCCACAACAGCGCGCACACGAGCAGCGTGCCAGTCGCCAGAAACAGGACCAGCAGATACCGCGGCGCGGAGAACCAGGATCTATGCGTCAATGCCGGGATGGAAACGGGCCGAGTATACGCCTGGCCCGTCTCTGGCTGGTCTGGTTTCTGTCAGAAACCGGTCTGGACCGCCGACGCGAGGAATCTTCGCGCAGTTACTGCTTGCTGCAGAAGTCGAAGTTACTGACGAACGAGCGAATCTCGCTCAGATCGGCGGGCGATCCCTTGAAGTTCGCGGTCTTCACGGGCGTGGTCGGATCCGGGTCGGGCCCGAACCAGATGCCGAGCCTGGCACGCGTATCGCCCGGACACTCGATCAGGAGCAGCGTCGTGACGCCTTCGGTCTCGACGTTGCGCATCTCCACCCCGCCCCGCTCTGCCACGTACAGAATGCGCCGGCCCTTATCCGAAATCTCGCCACGCCCAATGATGTCGCCGGCGCGGACGCGAATCGACTGCTGCTTCAGCATGCTGGACTCGGTGGTCCTGCCCTCGAAGAAATCCCGAAGCTCGTTCTGTTGCTTCGTCGCGCCGCGCATGTTCATGTAGATGAAACCGCGATGATCAAAGGGACGTCCTCCCGATTCGAGTCCCTCCCGATCCGAGAGAATGGCCATCTCCATGACGAAGGGAATCGACAGCCCGAGGAGAGGATGGTAACCCGACGGAATCGTGTCGGCGCCGAGCACCGTTTTGACCTTCGCTTCTCGAGCGACGGGGTCTTTCAGCTCCTCACCCACCTGCCGCGCATAGCGATAGCCGACGAAGCCGACGCCGACCACCGCCACCACGAGAATGAGGAGCGCCAGCCCACAGCCAATCCCGACGTACATCCAGGGCGACGTCTTCTTGCCGTTCGACATCAGCAGTCTCCTTGGCGTGTCTCGCCCGCGTTGGTCCGGACCACAGGAAAGATGACCGGACAGCCGACCACCCAGGCCTCATCAATGCCCGCCCGGCATGAAACGGCTGAACCAGGAAATGCGCGACAGGTCGTTGTAGACTACCGTCACCATCAGCAGCATCAGCGCCACGAAGCCGGCCATCATGACCCGTTCCTTGACCTTGAGGCTGAGGTCGCGGCGGGCGACCGATTCGATGGCCATGATGAAGATGTGGCCGCCGTCGAGGATGGGAATCGGCAGCAGGTTGAGAAGGCCGAGGTTCAGGCTCAGTGAAGCGATGAAGGTGATGAAGTCGATCCACCCGCGCGCGGCCTGTTCGCCCGACATCTGCGCGATGGCGACCGGACCCATCAACTGAGTGGGCGACGTCTCGCGCGTAAACAGCCCGCCAAGGGTGCGCACGATCAGGCCGCCGAACTGGATGTTGCGATCGATGCTCATCCACAGCGCGCCAATCACTCCTGGCTGCACCACAATGAACGCGTTCTGGATATTGATGCCGATCAGGCCAATCTGCCCCTGACGCCGCGGGGTCACGGTGATGTCGAGTGGAGCACCATCCCGCGTCACGCGGAACGACACCGGCACGCCTGGGAACTTGCGGATGGTCGCGGTCAACTGTTCCGAGAAAATGACCGTCTCGCCGGCGGCGGCTATCACCACATCGCCGACCTTGAAGCCGGCCTTCTCCGCCGGGCCGTCGCGTTCGATGCCGCTGATGCTCGGATGAACATCCGGCAGCACGCCGATGTCGCCTATCTGCATCCTGGTCTGGCCGACCGGCGTCACCGTGACGACCATGTCGCGTCCTTCACGCAGCAGCGTAATCGGCACCTGTCGGTTCGCGCGACCGCCAATCGTCAGGTAGAACGCTTCCCAAGTGGCCACGCTCTGGCTGCCGACCTTGATGATGCGATCGCCGGGTTTGATCCCGCTCGCTTCTGCCGGCGACTTCGGGTTGACGGCGCCAACGACCACCGGCGCGTCCTGGAACGCAGGCACCTGCGCGCCCTGCGCGTAGGCGATCCACATCAACGCCACGGCGAGCACGATGTTCATGACGGGCCCGGCGAGCAGGATGCGGAACCTGTCCCAGCGGCTGCGCGACAGGAACTCTTCCCCGGTGCCCGACAGCGGCTCGTCCGGGTTCTCGCCGGCCATCTTCACGTACCCGCCAAGGGGAAACGCGCTGATGCAGTACTCGATGTCGTTGCGGCGAAACTTCAGGAGTTTCGGTCCAAAACCAATCGAGAACGTAATGACGCGGACGCCCAGCCAGCGCGCGACCAGAAAATGTCCCAGTTCGTGCACAAAGACCAGCACGCCAAGGACAAATACGAAAGCCACAAGAGAGTTCAGCGTATTCATAACCAGAGGGAGCCTCACACTAATTGTAGATCCGGACCAGCTCCTGGGTGAAGTCATGAGCCCACCGGTCGGCTTCCCGCACCTCGGCCAGGGTGGATACGGGCCCTGGAGCATGGGCGTCCATGGCCCGCTCAATCACCTCGGCAATCGACACGAAACCGAGGCGGCCGGCCAGGAAAGCCGCCACTGCCACTTCATTGGCGGCATTGAGCACGACGGGCAGACTCCCCCCGGCCCTGAGCGCGCGGTATGCCAGGCCGAGGCACGGGAAGCGCTGGCAGTCGGGGAGGAGGAATTCGAGCCTGGCGCACTTGACCAGGTCGAGCGAGGGCAACGGGCCGCTCCAGCGGGCCGGGTACGAAAACGCGTACTGGATCGCCAGGCGCATGTCCGTGACGCCCAGCTGAGCGATGATGGAGCCATCGCACAGCTCCACCATCGAATGCACCACCGACTGCGGATGCACGACGATGTCGATCTGATCGGGACCCGCTCCAAACAGCCAGTGTGCTTCGATCACCTCCAGGCCCTTGTTCATCAGGGTCGCGGAGTCGATGGTGATCTTGCGCCCCATCCGCCACGTCGGGTGACGCAAGGCGTCTTCGGGACTGACGTGCTCGAGATCGGCCGCCGAATGCCCACGGAACGGTCCGCCGGACGCAGTGAGAATCAGCCGTTTGATCTCGGCGTGGTCCCGGCCGTGCAGACACTGGTGGATGGCGTTGTGTTCGCTGTCGACCGGCAGGATCGCGACGCCGCGCCGCCGTGCCGCCTCGGTGACAATCCCGCCGGCCATCACGAGCACTTCCTTGTTGGCGAGGGCGATGGTCTTCCGGGCTTCGATCGCGGCCAGCACGGCCTCGAGCGCCGCGGTGCCAGACGAGGCGCACAGCAACACGTCCACGTCCGGATGGGTCGCGACGGCCTGTAACCCCTCGGCGCCCGCGGCGCAGATAGTGGGACGCGCCGCCCCGAGTCGAGGCAGCAACGCGTCGAGCGCGTGCGCTGTGGCCATGGCCAGCACGCGCGGCCGGTGCTGGTGCACCTGGGCCTCCAGCTGCGTGGAGTTGCTGCCCGCAGCCAGGCCCACGACTTCGAGTCGATCCGGATGCGACTCGACGACCGACAACGCGCTGCGGCCGATCGAGCCGGTCGATCCGAGAATCGCGACGCGAATCTTCGGCGGCTGCGATCCGGCGGGGCTCACGTGAGCAATCTCAGGAACAAGTAGAAGCCCGGTCCGACGAACAGCAGCGAGTCGATCCGATCCAGCGCGCCGCCGTGCCCGGGGATGAGGCTGGAACTGTCTTTGACCTGGGCGCTGCGCTTCAACAGCGACTCGAACAGATCGCCGGCAATTCCGAGCGCGACCATGACGGCTCCCGTTCCAGCCAGCCACCAGATCGAGAGCGCGGGAAGCCAGAGCCGGCCCAGTACGATCATCACGACCACGCCGACCACGAATCCGCCGATCGCGCCTTCGACGGTCTTCTTCGGGCTGACGCTCGGCGAGAGTTTGTGGCGGCCGAACAGCCGGCCGGCGTAGTACTGCGCGCTGTCTGAGGTCCACACCACGATCAGCACCAGCATGAGCGCTTCGCGGCCGAACACGCCGCGCAGGGCCGCCAGGCACCCAAGCGGCACGCCCAAGTACACGGCCGCAAACAGGGCGGCAGCCGCCGAAGCCGGCACGTGTGGGGCGGGTGGATACGCGCCGAGCACGGCGGCGGAGACGGCGATCAGGACCGCAATCAACACGAGGTCGGTCTGAATCAGTCCGGGCCACGCCACCGCCGCGCACACCAGAACAGCCGCCGTGCACGCCGGGACGCGCGGCACCTGCACGCCTGCCTTCTGGTAGAGGTCCGCGTACTCGACGAACGCCGCCACCAGCACCGCTTCGACCAGCAGCACGATCGCCCACTGCGGCGCATACCAGACGCCCAGGACGACGACCGGAACGAGGACGATCGCGCTGAGAATGCGAGTCACGGGGTGACGGGGGCCGAGGCAGGGAGTTTGATGCCGCCGTAGCGCCGGTCGCGCCTCTGGAAATCGGCGACGGCTTCCAGCAGATGCCGTCGTCGGAAGTCCGGCCACAGCACGTCGGTGACGTAGATTTCGGCGTAGGCAATCTGCCAGAGCAGGAAATTGCTGACGCGCATCTCGCCGCTCGTGCGAATCAGGAGATCGGGATCGGGCTGGCCGGCCGTGTACAGAAACTCGCTGAAACGCCGCTCATCGAGATCCTCGCCCCGGACGCCAAGTTCCACGATGCGGCGGGCCGCGTCCACGATCTCCGCTCGTCCGCCGTAATTCAAGGCGATGTTGAAATACATGCCCGTCGATGACGAAGTGGATTCGACCGCTCTGACCAGCTCTTTTTGTACGTCGGCGGGCAGGCCTTCGAACCGGCCGATCACGCGGAACCGGATGTTGTGACGAACGAGCGTCTTCAACTCGAGGCGCAGGTAGCGCTTCAGCAGCGCCATCAGCGTCGTGATTTCGAGTTGCGGCCGCTTCCAGTTCTCCACCGAGAACGCGTAGAGCGTCAGCACCTTGATCCCGAGCCGCGCGCAGGTTTCGACCGTGTCGCGCACCGCATCGATGCCGGCGTGATGGCCCTTCACCCGCGGCAGGTGGCGCTGCGCCGCCCAGCGTCCGTTGCCGTCCATGATGATGGCGATGTGGGCCGGGAGCTGGTCGAAATTGATCGAGCGCGCCAGCGCCTCGTCAGACGAGCCCGCAGCGATCCAGGCCAGAAGTTCTTCACGCGACATCGTGACAACCTAGTTTGCGCAAGAACTCATCTTACCGACTTCCCGCATCAGGCGCCACTTCCGGCGCATAGTGCACCCTGACGAGCACCAGCCCCTGCGGAGGGGCGGTCGGGCCGGCCTCGCCGCGGTCCGCACGGTCGAGTAGTCCCGCCATCGTGGCCGGGTCGCGGCGGCCGTCGCCGACTTCGACCAGCGTCCCGACAATGGCTCGCACCATGTGGCGAAGGAACCCGTCGGCCTCGAGACGGACCACGACCGGGTGGCCGCCAGCATCGGTCGCCTCGGATTCGAACGGCGATGCGGTCAGCGCGGTTCGTGGAGGGCCGGTCGCAACGCGGGCCGACCACATTGTGCGAACGCTGGTCTTGACGCGGCTGCCGGCAGAACGAAACGCCCCGAAATCATGACGTCCCTCCAGCATCCTCGCGGCCGCGTCCATCGCGGCGACATCCAGCAGGCGCGGGATCTGCCAGCACGACGCCCTCAGGAACGGCGGAAGCACATCGCCTTGCCAGATCCAATACTCGTACGTCTTGCCCGATGCGTGGTACCTCGCGTGAAACCCGTCGGCCGCATCCTCGACGCTGACAATCCGGACGTCGGTCGGCAGCACGGCGTTGAGCGCCCGCCTCAACGTCGATTGATCGAGGGTGGTGGACACCCTGGCGCTGGCAACCTGCCCCAGGGCGTGCACGCCGGCGTCGGTCCGACCCGCGCCAAAGACGACGACCGGCGCACCGTCAATCCGCGCGAGCGCCTCTTCGATCAAACCTTGAATCGACTGGCCCGCCGCCTGTCGCTGCCAGCCAACGTAGGCGGAGCCGTCATAGGAGAGAGTCAGTTTCAGGGTGCGACTCATGGGCAGTGGACGCTGACGTGTCAACGGTGTCGGTGGTAGGTGTCAGTAGACGGTAGACAGTAGACAGTAGACAGTAGGCCGTAGCGGGTCCAGAGGCGCGTGCCAAGAACGATTGGAACTCGCGGTCAACTCATAGACGAAGTGCTCCAGCCGCCAACAGACTACCGTCTACTGCCTACCACCGACTACTGTCTACAACTGAATCCTTCCCGTCTCTTGCCTTCCTACTGTCTAGTGTCTACCGACTACTGTCTACAACTGGGTGCTTCGTTGTCCCGGCCTCGATCCGGGCTTCGTCACCGCCATCCCCTGCGCGCAGAGCGGGCAGGCGTCAGCCGCGTAGGTCGGCGGCGTAATCGCCGCCAATGCGGCGAATGGCACGTCGACGGGCGATTCGCTCCCGCTGCGATTGATGACGGCAGCCGCGGCAACGACGATGGCCCCAGCCGCCCGCGCCACCTCCATGGTTTCACGGGTCGATCCACCGGTGGTGACGACGTCTTCCACCACCACGACCCTATCCTCCGGACTCAGGACGAACCCCCGCCTCAGCGTGAGTGCGCCCTCGACGCGTTCGGCAAAAATCGCCCGTACGCCAAGGGCCCGCGCCACCTCGTGCCCGATGATGAGGCCGCCGAGTGCCGGCGACAGCACCACCGTCGCGCGCGCGCCGGGCATCATTGCGCCCAGCGCCCGACCCAGAGCCTCGGCTTCGGCTGGGTGCTGCAGCACCAGGGCGCACTGGAGATAGGCCGGGCTGTGGAGGCCCGACGACAGCTTGAAGTGGCCCTCGAGCAGCGCGCCCAGGCGCCGAAACTGGCTCAGCACATCGTCCTGCTTCATCTACGGATGCTCCTCGAATGGGGATTGGCCGACGGGCCGGCCGCCAGGGGATCCTGGCCTTCGTGATTGGTCCGGGCTAGTATACCCGGAGCGGATTTGCTGAACCGTGGTCCAACCTGATCCGTCTATAACCAAAGGACAGGCCTTTCTGACCGATGCGGCCGCATGGGTCCCTGGTCGGACAGGTCGCCCTTCTTGTGCCGGACGTCATTGTTCAACCCCTGGAGTCGATCGCAATGCTTCAACAGCTTTCTCGTGCCACCCGGATAAGCCTCATTCTGGTGTCTATGGTCGGGCTATCTGTGTCGGCCTTCGCGCAGGTGCCAGCCGCTACCCCCGCCATGGCGGCGCAGGCTGTGGGATCTGCCCAGCCCCTGTCGCTCGAGGGGGCTGTCAAACTGGCCCTGGAAAACAACCTGAACGTCCGGGTCGAGAGAATCAACCCCGAATTGCAGGACCTGTCGATCGCCCAGGCCCGGACGGCATGGACGCCTAACCTGACGTCGATGCTCCGGAATGGCCGGAATGTGAGCCCGACCACCAGCGTCCTGGCTGGCGCGAGCGGCCGCTTGACGAACGATTCGCTGACGGCCAATGTCGGCGCGAATCAACTGCTGCCATGGGGTGCCAACTACACCGTGCTGTGGGACGCGACGCGTGGCAAGTCGAACAGCGCCTACGACAGCCCGAATCCCTCGCTCGGATCGAAACTGAACTTCAACTTCACACAGCCCCTGCTCCGGAATCGCGCGATCGACAACGCCCGTCAGCAGTTCATTGTCACGAAGATGAATCGCGAGATCTCGGACGTGTCGCTGCGCCAGACTGTGCTGGCGACCATCCGCAACGTGAAGTACGCGTACTGGAATCTGAAGGCGGCAAACGCACAACTGAAGGTGGCCCAGCAATCGCTCGACCTGGCCAAGGAATCCCTTCGCAACGACCGGTCGAGGGTCGAAATCGGCACCATGGCTCCTATCAACGTCGTCGAATCCGAGGCCGAAGTGGCTCGCCGAGACGAGGCGGCGATTGTCGCCGAATCCAGCGTGCGGCGTGCCGAGGATGTACTACGGACGCTCATTCTCGATACGAAGTCTGCCACGTTCTGGACAGTAGGATTTGACCTGACCGACGAGCCGACGTTTGCACCAACGGTGGTCAACGTGGACGCTGTCGTCAAGGCGGCGCTCGAGAAGCGCACGGACGTACGTGTCGCGCGGAAGAACCTCGAGCTGACCGAAACGAACATCAAGTACCAGCGCAATCAGATCCTGCCCGATGTCAACGCCCAAGTGGCGTACGGACTGACCGGATCGGGCGGCACGGAACTGCAGTACGGGGAGGGTGGGTTCCCGCCGCCAGTGATCGGGCAGATCAAGGAGGGGGTGGGAACGGTGGTGAGACGACTGTTCAGCAACGACTTCCACAGCTGGTCGTTTCAACTCAATTTCTCCTATCCGATCGGCACCAGCGCGGCCGAAGCGACGCTGGCCCGCACGCGTCTCCAGCTGTCGCAGGGGCGGGTCCAGCTTCAGAACCTCGAACTGCAGGTAGCCACGTCGGTGCGAGACGTGGCGCGGCAGGTCGAAACCAACCAGAAGCGCGTCGCCTCGACTCAGGCCACTGAGCGGCTGATGCAGCGGAGACTCGAGGCCGAGCAGAAGAAGTACGCCGCCGGCATGTCGACCACGTTCCTCGTGTTTCAGGCGCAGCGCGATCTGGCAGATGCCCGGTACTCGGCGCTTGCGGCGTTGCTCAACTACAACACGTCGCTCGTGGATCTCGAGACGGTTCAGGAAGCGCCCACCGCGGGCGGTTCGTCCATCTCGCTCGGGGGACAGTAGGAACCGCATCGCGCCTGGCGAACAGTCACTGGCGCGATTCAAGTCAGTAGACGGTAGACAGTAGACGGTAGACAGTAGACTGTAGACTGTAGAGAGTAGCTGAAGAACTGGATCCGCTGCTGCGTCTCTCGCATCGCTACCGTCTACCGACTACCGTCTACTGTCTACTGGCTCCGACCGCGTTTGCGCTACACTCCCCCCTGTGCCCGGCCTGACCGTCACCATCATCACGCTCAACGAGTCGGCCAACCTCCTTGGGGCCCTTGAATCGGTGTCCTGGGCCGACGAAATCGTGGTCGTCGACGCGCAGAGCACGGACAACACGGTCGACATCGCCAGGCCGTTCACCGACCGCGTCGTCGTCCGGGAGTGGCCTGGCTACGTGGCGCAGAAGAACCACGCCGCGTCAATTGCCAGCCACGACTGGATTCTCTCGCTCGATGCTGACGAGCGCGTGACACCGGAACTGGCTGGCCACATCAAGGCGCTGCTCCAGGACGACCCGCCGTGCGCGGGCTACCGGGTTCCCCGTGTCAGTCATTACCTCGGGCGCTGGATCCGATCGACCGACTGGTATCCCGACTTTCAGCTCAGGCTGTACGACAGGCGGCGCGCGCGCTGGACGGGCCGGTACGTTCATGAATCGGTGAGGGCTGACGGGAAGGTTGGACGGCTGGAAGCCGATCTCCAGCACTACCCGTACCGTGACGTCTCGCATCATCTGGCGACCATCGATCGGTACTCGAGCCTGGCGGCCCGCCAGATGTTCGAGGATGGACGGCACAGCGGCGCGATGCAAATCGCTCTCCACACGCCAGCCGCGTTTCTCCGCAACTATCTGGCCCGCGGCGGCGTCCGCGACGGAACGGCAGGTCTGATTGTGTCGGCGCTGAACGCGTACTACGTGTTCCTGAAGTTCGTGAAGTTGTGGGAAATGGAGAGAACCAGGTCAGTAGACGGTAGACAGTAGTCGGTAGACGGTAGGAAACGCAGGAAGCGATGCGCGTCAATGGCGCGGAGCCTTTTGTCGCGCGCGTCATAGGCGTCGAACGGGGTGAAGGTCGATATTGATGGTCTTTACTGTTGCCGTCCGACAACTCGCTACTGTCTACTGTCTACCGACTACCGTCTACTGACTCCTACATCTGGCGGATCAACACCGATGCCCTTTTCCCTCCACATCGACACCGCTGTTTCCTGGCGAGGAGGACAGAGCCAGGTCCTGCAGACGGTCATGGGTTTGCGCGCGCGCGGCCATCGCGCCGTGCTGGTCGCGCACCCTGCGGGAGAACTGGCCCGCCGCGCCCGGGAAGGGCACGACTTGATCCGCCTCGCCCCGCTGCATGAGGTGGACTTCGCCGCGGCGCTCAAGCTCTCGCGGGTGCTGCGCGAGTTGAAACCCGCCATCGTTCACGCCCACGATCCGCATGCTTTATCCATGACGGCGATGGCCCTGTCCATGCTGGGGCGTGAGAAACGGCCCGCGTTGGTGGTGGCCCGCCGCGTGGACTTCCACCTCAGGCGGAATTCCTTCTCGCGCTGGAAGTACAAGGCGGCCGATCGCGTGGTGTGTTCGTCGAACGCCATCCGCGCCATGGTTGTGGCTGATGGCATCACGGACGAGCGGGCCGTCACGGTGTACGAAGGCGTCGACGTCGATCGGATTGTGGCCATTCCACCAGCCGACGTTCACGCAGAACTGTGGCTGCCGCCTCACGCGCCGGTTGTCGGCAACGTCGCCGCGCTTGTCGCGCACAAGGGCCAGCGCCATCTGATCGAGGCGGTGCCCGCCATCGTTCACGTGCTGCCTGACGTGCAGGTGCTCATCTTCGGCGAAGGGGAACTGCGGCCGCAGCTGCAGCGGCAGATCAAGGCGTTGGGCCTGGAACACAACGTCCGGCTCGTCGGCTTTCAACCCAATGTGCTGGCGCTCATCAAGAGCCTTGACGTGTTTGTGATGAGTTCAATTACCGAGGGGCTGGGAACGTCGATCCTGGACGCGATGGCCTCTTCGAAGGCCGTGGTCGCAACCGTTGCCGGCGGCATGCCTGAGGTCGTCGAACACGGAGTCACGGGGCTGCTGGTGCCCATCCAGAAACCAGCCGCGATGGCAGAGGCCATTCTGAGGCTGCTCAATGACGCACCGCTTCGGGCGCAGATGGGACAGGCCGGTCTGGAGCGGGTGCGCGAGCGGTTCAGCGTGGAGCGGATGGTGGAAGAAACGCTGGCCGTGTACGAGTCCGTGGCCGGCACGCGCCCTTCAGCGGACACTGGGCGTCTCCCGCTGGCTGATTGAATCCGCACAGGTTCAGCATCCCGACATGACACAGCGCGAAGTCGTACCGCACAGGATCGTCTGGATCCATCTTCCGCAGTGAGGCGGTGATATCGGCGGCCATCCGCCAGCCAGCGGTCTTGTACGTCGTGAGGCGGAGGCAGCGCCCCACCCGGATCACGTGCACGTCCAGCGGGATGATCAGACGAGACGAAGACACGCGGGTCCACACGCCGAGATCGATGCTGTCGCGGCGCACCATCCAGCGCAGAAACAGGTTCAGGCGTTTGCACGCGCTTCCCGCAGATGGCCGTGCGAAGAAACCGTGAGCGCCTGCTGGCCCGCCCTGATGGCCATACACGCGGGTGACATCCAGCTGCCTCGCGCGCTCGCAGAAGCGGTCGAGTCCGGGGCCGATGTCGGGGCAGTCGGGTGTGTCACCATCTAGGAAGAACTGCTCCAACGACCCGGCCGTCTCGAGCATCTGTCTGAGGATCCAGACGAGCGCCACCAGATCCCGGCCGCGCGTCCAGCGATGCCCGAGAGGCTCGAGCCCGACTCCGTCGCGCTCGGGCTCAAAGGTCCGGACGAACTGCGACGGCGATGGCCCCATCACGTGCAGGAGAGCGTCAATCGAGGCCATGATGCTGGCCACGCGGCCGAATGCCAGCCCCGCCGCGCAAAACGCCACGATCTCGGCGTCGGCCGGGTTGGTGAACGGACGCACTTTTTCGATCGGATCGCTGACGCGCCCGCTTCGGTCGAACTCGCGGTAGAGCCGGTCCAGCGCGGGTTTGAGTTGGTGGAAGTCTGCGATGTGATTCTCCTCGCTGTGCCCGCAGGATGTCGATTCCTCCGCGTCCCCGCTCACACTCGCCGGCAAATTCGTGCCTCCCGGGTTCTCTTGCCGAACGCGCGTGGGGGCCCCCATCCCCACGCCTGTCTCGGCCCGTTCGGCACGTTTTGCGAACTGACGCAGACGGCTCGGTTCGAGGGGCCGCTTCGGAATTCGCCCTCCTCCGGGCTCTTGGGCGCGGTCCGAGCTGGCTCCCCAATCCCTAGAAGCTACTGACCGCCCGCCCCTCACGGCAGAGCGGGCAATCGGCGGCCGGGTAGTTGTCTGGCGCCCGATACTCTGCCACCGCGATGTTCGGTACGCCCAGATCCACGATGGCTTCGAGACGATCGCAGATTTCCACCGTGCCAATCACCAGGCCCCCGGCCTTCTTGACCAATGCCGCGCACCGCTCAAATGTCTGTCCGGTGTTGCGCACGTCGTCGGCAATGACGACGCGTTTGCCGTTCATCTGGGTGCCGTAGAAAGACCGCAGCGTGTGTCCGCCCGCGTGGTCGGGTGCGAACGGGGCGAACAGTCGAGCCGGCTCCGTGAGTTTGCGCCGGCTGTCGAGCAGGCCGGCGATCGTGTGCGCCAGCAGCGCCCCGCCGGTGGCGGGTCCGGCCACCACGTCGGCCTCTTCGATCATGGTCGCCGGCATCAGGTCGATCAGGTCCTGCGCGAAGCGCCAGATCGTCGATGGGAACCTGAACAACTGGTGGGGGTTCAGATACACCCGGCCGTGGTAGCCATTGCCGTAGTCGAAGTGTCCGTCGAGCATCAGCACGCCTGCTCGCTGCAATTCGTCGAACGCTCTCTGTCGGATTTCTTCCCGGCCTCTCACGTGATGCTCCTCTTCAGGCCCGCCGTCTGGGGCACGGCGGCATTGGCGTACACGATGCGACCGCCGACGATGGTCGCGGCCACGCCACCCCGCAGCGTCCAGCCGTCGAATGGCGTGTTCCTGGCCTTCGATCGGAACGCGGCGGCGGCGACGGTCACGGGGAGGTCGGGAGCCAGGATGGTGATGTCCGCGATATCCCCGGCTGCGATACGTCCGCCACCCACCTTGAGAATCCTGGCCGGGTTGACGGAGAGCAGTTCGATGAGCCTGCCAACGCCGATGATGCCAGCGTGGACCAGTCGGTCGAAGCTGAGAGACACGGCCGTCTCGAGGCCAACAATGCCGAACGACGCCCGGTCGAATTCAACCCGTTTGTCATCGGCATGATGTGGAGCGTGGTCGGTCGCGATGACGTCAATCGATCCATCCCGGAGGCCGGTCAGCAGCGCGTCCCTGTCGGCGTTGCTTCGGAGCGGCGGGTTCATCTTCAGGTTCGTGTCGTAGATGAGCGGGGCTCGAAGCCGCTCGTCACACAGCGTGAAGTGGTGCGGCGTCACCTCGCACGTCACGCGGGCGCCGCGCGACTTGCCCGCCTGCACAGCCCTCACCGAACCAGCGGTGCTCAAGTGCGCGAGGTGCACGTGCCCGCCGGTCGCATGGGCCAGGACGATGTCGCGGTCGACCATCACGTCTTCAGCCGCCGCCGGAATGCCCCGCAGCCCCAGTTGGGCTCCGTGGAATCCCTCGTGGGCGACGCCCTCACCTGCAAGCGATCGGTCCTCACAGTGATCGATGATGGGCATGGCAAACATGCCGGCGTACTCGAGCGCACGCCGCATCAGTCCGGCCGTCGCGACGGGCCGGCCGTCATCCGAGAACGCCACGCACCCTGCCTCGCGCATGTCGGCGATCTCCGCCAGTTGTTCGCCGTTGGATCCGGCCGAGACCGCGCCAATCGGGTACACGCGCGCCAGGTCGGCGGCGGCGGCCTGCTTCAGGATAAAGCGCGTCACGCTTGCGTTGTCGTTGACCGGATTGGTGTTCGGCATGCAGGCGACCCCGGTGAAGCCTCCTGCCACCGCCGACGCCGTCCCCGTGGCGACGGTCTCTTTGTGCTCATAGCCGGGTTCTCGCAGGTGCACGTGCATGTCAATCAGGCCCGGCGCCACGATCAGTGACGGACCCAGTTCGACGACGCGGGCCCCAGCGGCCTCTCCGACGGGAATCGAGGCGTCCACGCGAATGATGCGATCGCCGTCCACCAGCACGTCGCGGATCCCGTCGATGCCAGATGCGGGGTCGACGACGCGGGCCCCTTTAAGCAGCAGCTTCATTCTCGCCTCCTCCGGCCAGCAGGTACAGCACCGCCATGCGGACGGCCACGCCGTTGGTCACCTGGTCGAGGATCACCGACGCCGGTCCATCCGCGACCTCTGACGCAATCTCGACGCCCCGGTTCATCGGCCCCGGATGCATGATGATCGCATCCGGTTTGGCGAGACGCACCCGCTCCGGCGTCATGCCAAACACGGTGAAGTACTCCCGCAGCGACGGGAAGAAGCCCCCTTGCATGCGTTCGAGCTGGATGCGCAACATCATGATCGCGTCGGCTCCATCCACCGCCTCCTCGACCCGGGTGGTTGTGTGGACGCCGAGCTGGTCGAGCCCCGGTGGCGTCAGCGTCGGTGGTCCGCACGCCCAGACTTCGGCGCCGAGTTTGGTGAGCAGCAGGATGTTCGATCGGAACACGCGGCTGTGGAGCAGGTCGCCCACGATCGCGATCTTCAGCCCGGCGATCCGGCCCTTGCGTTCGCGAATGGTGAAGGCGTCGAGCAGACCCTGCGTCGGATGCTCGTGCGTCCCGTCCCCCGCGTTGACAATCCCGGCTCGGCACGTTCGCGCCAGCAGGTGGCAGGCTCCCGACGAGGCATGGCGCACCACCATGATGGCCGGTGCGATGGCCTCGAGATTCTGGGCCGTATCAATCAGCGTTTCGCCCTTCACGACGCTCGACATGGCGATGGCGATGTTGAGCGTATCGGCGCTCAATCGCTTCTCGGCAATTTCGAACGAGGTCCTGGTGCGCGTCGACGGTTCGAAAAACAGGTTGATGACCGTTTTGCCCCGCAGCGTCGGCACCTTCTTGATGGGTCGCGACGCCACCTCCTTCATCGCTTCGGCGGTATCCAGAATGAGGGTGATTTCCGACGAGTCCAGGTCGGCAATCCCCAGCAGATCCTTGCCCCGAAGACGGCTGGCTGGCTCGCTCATGCCTGGTCTCCTTCCGTGCGGTCGATGATCACCTCGTCTGTGCCGTCCGTCTCCTCGAGCCGGACCCGAATCGTCTCGGCGAGCGAGGTTGGCAGGTTCTTGCCGACGTAGTCGGCCTTGATGGGCAGCTCCCGGTGACCGCGATCGACCAGGACGACGAGCTGGATTGTGCGGGGCCGCCCGAAATCAATCAGCGCGTCGAGCGCGGCCCTGATCGTGCGTCCCGTAAACAGCACGTCGTCGACGAGCACGATGTGCCGGTCGTCGATGGAAAACGGGATTTCTGTTCGCCGGACGATCGGCTGCGGTCCGACGGCGTTTCTCATCAGGTCGTCACGGTAGAGCGTGATGTCGAGGGCGCCGTTCGGCACCTCGTGACCCGTGATCGTCTGCAGCAGCGACGCCAGCCGGCGGGCAATCGGCACGCCGCGGGTCCGCACGCCGACCAGCGCGATCTGGTCGACACCGCGATTGCGCTCGACGATCTCGTGCGCGATCCGCGTGAGCGATCGGCTGACCCGATCGCGATCCATCACGATTGGCATGGGGAACTCCAGAAAGCAGGAATTGGGGGTTGGGGGTTAGGGATTAGACAGCCGGAATCCGGGAATCGGGGTTGGAATCCAGGGATTAGGGGTTGGGGGTTAGGGGTTAGCCAATCCCCAATCCCTAATCCCCAATCACCACATCGGGGCGCGGGGGCCGACATCGGCCGGAGGTGTAATGGGGTAGTGAAGGGAGCGCGGCGGTCGTCCACGTTGTGCCTCTTGGTGGCCTCTCGGACCACGGTTAAAGAGCGCATCTAGTATACCCCTGCTAGCGGTCGTAGGTCGGGATATACGTGATTGGCCTGGACGCCGTGAAGTCCGGGTTGAAGATGTCGGTCCGCGCAAACCCATCCATGTCTCGACCCACAGGCAGACCGAAGTAGTACAGGAGCGTGGGGACCAGGTCGACGATCGACGCGCGGGCGTATCGACCCGGCTTCACAGCCGATCCGAACATGAACATGAAGCCATCTGGCGCGCGCTCGTGCGTGCCGCTCGGCACCGGGTTGCCGAACGTCCTTTCCAGCAGCCGCTTGCCGATCTCCATCGGGTCCATGCCGAAGCCGGACATCACGACAAGCAGATCGCCAGGTCGCAACGAGGCGAGCGCGCGGCCAACGGCGGCATCAGCAGCGGCGTAGAACGATCCCAGGGCGACGTTGTATCGCTGGAGGTCCTCTTCGGATACGTCGCCGAACGGGTTGGGCACGGCATAGCGCAGCAGGTAGTGACCGGCCGCATCGAGGCATCTGTACCGGATGGCCTGGAACCGACTGGGAAACTGCTTCTCCAGATCGGCGGCGATCTGTTCGTGCACGCGATCGGATCGGCACGTGGTGGCAATCAGTTCATTGGCATCGCCGCCAGCGATCGCCTGACCTCCTCGTGGATCGACGCTGGGCTTGACAGCGGCGGCGGCGGCAATGCCAACCGCGGCGCGCGGCCACACGCTCTGCGAGCTCTCCAAATCGACGTTCGATCCCGCGAATCGCTCGAATGCGTCGCTCACCTGGTAGCCCTGCACCTGGCGAGCAGGCTGTGTAACCGACCAATTGACAATCCCAACGTGGACGCCCTGCTGGCTCAGGATGGTCCAGAGCGGCCGAGCCGTCAGGTCGAGACTCGTGTGCAACTGCTGCCGCAAGAATCGAAATCTGACGAGGGCGTGCGCGAAACAGGAATCGGGCAGCATCTCGATCGCGTCCCCGCCGCCCACAGGCCAGTACGTGCCTGCCGATCTGATGCCGTTCTTGACGGGCAACTTGCCCGTGGCCGCTGCTGTCCAGACGGTGCCCGGCTGAGTCGGGCGGATGGTCGCGACGTGCATGAACGCGGCCGACTCAACCAGTCGGCCGAAGTACGGCAGTCGCCCGTCAGCCGCGGCCGGTGCGATCACGTCGAGCGAGGCCCCTTCAAACAACAGCAGCATGACCCGACCTTCGCCCGTGTCTTCGGTGATCGCCGCGGGACCGGCCGCGTCGCGCAGCGGCCTGGCCGCGTTGGTGCCGGGCCCTCGGAACGTCATTGGCACGGCGACCGACGCCATCAGCAGCAGCGCCAGCAGCGATGCCTCGTACTTCGAACCTTGATGGCCCTTCCACCGATGCCAGGCCGCGAGCATCAGCATGAAGGCCGCGCACAGCGACAGCGCCACGGCCCCGCTCGTCATGCGGAGCCCCGTCGTGGGATCAAGGACGGGGCCGAATCCAGCCAGGTTCGTCCACGTCAGCGCCACGCCAACCAGCGCGCCAATCGCGCACAGCCATACGAGCACACGGAAGCTGATCCAGCCGGGCGAAATGGGCTCGGCGGCGACCACCTGGTGGACCACAATCAACGCGTAGAAGACGGCCGCGACGTTCAGGCCATACCCCACCACCATCGTCACCACGAGGGCCGGAAAGCCAGCGAGCGAGTAATGTGGATTGAGTTGAAGCACGAGGACCGCGATGTACAATGCGACGGCCATCCCGGCGATGACCGCGTTGGTGAGCATTCGAAGGTAACGCACAGTTCGCCTAACTCCCGACCGTACTTTACACCTCCAACGGTATACTTTCCCCATGCCCGCTCCGGTCGACGTCCGTGCAGAAGTGCTCGCCAACTCGCGCCTGTCGGCCGACTACAACGTTCTTGTGCTGGCCGCGCCCACGATCGCGGGCAGCGCGCGGGCCGGCCAGTTCGTGATGATTCGCGCCACCGACGGGACGGATCCGCTGCTTCGGCGGCCGTTCTCAGTGTTCGAAGTGCTTCAGCGCCCTGGCGCTGCGCCACACGCCATTTCGATTCTCAGCAAGCGCGTCGGCGTCGCCACGTCGCGACTGTTCGAGGCGGTCGTCGGCGATCGTTTTGACTGCCTCGGGCCGCTCGGCAAACCCTTTACTGCGGTCGCACCGCCATCGGAAGCGTGGATGGTCGCCGGCGGCGTCGGCCTCGCCCCGTTCGCCACGCTGACCGACGAACTGAGGCGGGAAGGCACAACGATTCGCCTCTTCTACGGCGGCCGCAGTCACACCGACTTGTTCTACCTCGATTGGTTCGAGAGCCGCGGTGTGGCCCTCGATCTCGCGACCGAGGACGGCAGTCGAGGCAGCCACGGCCGTGTGACCGCACCGCTCGAACGGGCGCTTTCGGCGCGGCCGGCGACAGACGGACTCATGCTCTACGCCTGCGGCCCGGAGCCGATGCTCAAGGCCGTGGCGGATCTCGCTCAACGCCACCAGCGGCCGTCTCAGTTGTCGACGGAGCGCATCATGGGCTGCGGCATGGGCGGTTGTTACAGCTGCGTGATTCGGGCGCGTGACGAACACGGGCGCGTGCACTTTGTGCGGTCGTGCCTGAACGGTCCGGTCTTCAACGGCGATGATGTGGTGTGGGAATGAAGGCTGATCTGCGCGTCCGCATCGGCACGCTCGAGTTGAAGAATCCGATCATTCCGGCAAGCGGCTGTTTCGGGTACGGCCTCGAGTACGCCGAGGTGGTCGATTTGGCGAGCCTCGGCGCCATTGCCGTCAAGGGCCTGTTTCTCGCCGAGCGCGAAGGGCACCCGCCGCCTCGCGTCGTCGAGACGCCCTCCGGCATGTTGAACGCCATCGGACTGCAGGGCATCGGCGTGCATCGGTTCGTCCGCGAGAAGATGCCTGAGCTGCGGCGCCTCGGCGCCGTGGTGATCGTCAACATCTGCGGATCGTCACTGGACGAGTACGTGGAACTGGCGCGCATCCTCTCGGATGTCGACGGCGTCGCCGCGCTCGAACTGAACATCTCCTGTCCCAATATCAAGGAAGGGGGCATTCAGTTCGGCTGCGATCTCGGCAGCACCCATGCCGTCGTCAGCGCCGTGCGCAACGCGACGCGGCTGCCTCTCATCCCGAAGCTGACGCCCAACGTCACCAGCGTCGCGTCGTTTGCGAAGGCGGCCGAAGACGCGGGCGCAGACGCCGTGTCGCTCGTCAACACGTTTCTGGCGATGGTCATCGACGTCGAGACGCGGCGCCCGAAACTGTCGAACGTCATGGGGGGATTGAGCGGGCCTGCCATCAGACCCATCGCCGTGCGCATGGTGTACGACTGCGCCCGCGCCGTCCACATCCCGGTCATTGGGATGGGGGGCATCACTTCAGCACGGGATGCTCTCGAGTTCATGATCGCCGGCGCGACCGCCGTTCAGGTCGGCACAGCGTGCTTTGTGGATCCGTTCATCTGGCCGAAACTGCTGTCGGGCATCGAGGAATACCTCGAGCGCCACGGCATCGAGCGCGTCGCAGACCTGGTGGGCACGCTGCGGATCAATGGCGCCTGAGTGCCGGGCCTTCGAAGACAGGCGGGATTCGGGATTCGGGGTTTGGGATTCGGGAAGAACTCGGAAAGGCAGATTGGGTCTTTCGCACTGGAGACGCTGCTGATATGACTGCTCGTAATCCCATCATCGTGGCGCTGGATGTGGACAGCGCGGCCAAGGCCCTCGCGCTGGCTGACCAGTTGCGGGGCGCGGTCGGCGCCGTAAAGGTCGGCAGCCAGTTGTTCACGGCTGCCGGACCGACGATTGTCGAACGCCTCACCGAGCGCGGCCACCGGGTCTTTCTCGACTTGAAGTACCACGACATTCCGAACACCGTGGCGGGAGCGGCAGCCGAGGCGGCCAAGCGTGGCGCCTGGATGATCGACGTGCATGCCAGCGGCGGCCTTGCGATGATGAAGGCGGCGCAGGAATCGGCACGCGCGAGCGCGCAGGCCGCCGGCATCACTCCTCCGCTCGTTATTGCCATCACCGTGCTGACCAGCTTCGATCAGAACACCATTGAATCGGTGGGTATTCAGCGGCCGATTGTGGATCAGGTCGATGCGCTGGCGTGGCTGGCCCAGGAAGCGGGACTGGACGGCGTGGTGGCATCGCCGCACGAAGTGGCGCGCCTCCGCGCGGCGCGCGGAGAGCGGTTTGTGCTGGTCACGCCAGGCATCCGGGCCTCTGCCCCGGACGAGGCGGACCACAAGCGGGACGATCAGGCGCGAACGATGACGGCTGGCGCGGCGATCACCGCCGGCGCCAGCTTCATCGTGGTGGGCCGGCCGATCATCGCCGCGCCAGATCCGCTCGCCGCCGCCGAAGCGCTGGCTGCGGAAGCGATGGCTACTTCGCCGAAATAATGAAGTGGCCGCGGCGATTCTGCGACCAGCAGGCTTCATTCTCCTCGGTGCAGAAGGGCGCTTCTTTCCCCTTGCTCACAATCGCGACGCGATCGGCCCCAAAGCCGAGGCTGGTCATGTAGTCGCGGACCGCCGCCGCACGACGTTCACCGAGGGCAATGTTGTATTCGCTGGTGCCGCGCGCATCGCAGTGGCCCTCGATCGTGATCTTCGTCGTCGTCCACCGCTTGAGCCATTCCGCGTTCTTCTGAAGGGCCGCGCGGGCGTCGTCACGCAGGTCCGACTTGTCGTACTCGAAGTACACGTCCTGCAGCGGTTTTTCCGCGTTGACGTCAGCCAGGCTCTTGCGGGCGAACAACTCGTCCTCGGTGAGCGGCTTGGGTGGCGGCGGCGGCGGCGGTGGCGGCGGTGGTGGCGGCGGCGGTGGCGGCGGCGGGGTCACGGGCGGCGGCGGTGGCGGCGGTTGCGGAGCGACCACCGGCGCCTTCTTCGAACAGGACACCGACGCGCCGACGGCAGCGCAAGCGACCGCGAGCACCAGGATCTGGGCAAAACGCTTCATCAGGCTGTCTCCTTGCTGTAATAAGGGCTGGACAAGTTCGGGTGGCGCCCGCGGGTGAGCCGCCGGCCGCGCAACTCATGAGTGAAATCTATGGCTTCCGGCGCTCGGTGTCAAACACGATCACCGCGTGGACGTGTCGCACTGATGATACACCGGCTCGCGTGTCGGCCACTCTGTAGTGTCATCCGAGCGAATGAAACGAGATTTCGTCACCCCGGCGGAAGCCGGGGTCCAGAGAGGTACACGACCACGCGGTTCGGCTCGGAGCTTCGCAAGGAGCCCACGCAGTACAATGCAGCCGTGGACCGACTGCTCGAAGCGACGTCGCGCGCCGAACGCGACCATTTCTGGTTCCGTGGATTCCGGCAGTTCGTCACGCCGCTGTTGAAGCAGGCGGCTGGTGGCCGGCCCGGCCTGAAGCTGCTCGATTGTGGGTGCGGCACAGGCGGCAATCTCGGACTGCTGGGCGAGTACGGCCGCGCGTGGGGTTTCGATCTGACGTGGTCGGGCCTGGCCATCGCGCGACGCCGATGCCTCGAGCGCGTGGCTCGGGCCAGCGTTGCCGCCGTGCCATTCCCGGATGCGACATTCGACATTCTGACGTCCTTCGACGTGCTGTACTGCCTGGAGACCTTGGTGGAGCGGGCTGCGGTGGCCGAAATGTACCGTCTGCTCAAGCCGGGCGGTTCGCTCATCGTCAATGTCGCGGCCATGGACATCCTGAGAGGAAACCACTCAGTGCTGTCGGCGGAACTGAGACGCTACAGCCGAGCCAGTTTGCGCGCCCTGCTCGAGCAGGCCGGATTCGCGGTGGAGCACATCAGTTACACCAATGCCTCGCTGTTCCCGGTGACGCTGGCTGTGCGCCTGGCACAGCGCGTGGCGGGATTGGCAGCGGAGGAAGATGCGCTCGGCGAAATCTCGGTTCCACCCGCTCCAGTGAACGCGGTACTGAGCGCGGTGCTCAGCGTGGAGGCGCAGGTGCAACGAGTGTTGCCGGTGCCGTTCGGGAGTTCGCTGCTGTGTCTTGCGCGGAAGCCTGTTTGAGCGTCACCGAGTAGATTCTCAGGGCGAGAGAACGACGGTCCGCGTTCTGGCCGCGGTCGGCCGGCCGGTACGATTGATTGCTCTCAATCGTGATCTCCCCACTCGACTGCTTCAGCGCCTCGGCGGGCATCCGGATCGACCAGGCGAAATCGGCCGACACGCTCTGGCTGAAGAGCGTCCGGCGGCCTGCCTTCACGGTGACGCTGGACGGCCCGGTGAAGTAATTCAACGGTGACTCTCCGCTGAGCTGCAGCTCGAGGTCGGCGTCGGTCGTGGATACTTGAACGACGGCCTGTTCGCTCGCCCATCGCCAGGTTTGACCAGTCTTGGGGTTGTACTCGGGTTCGTGCCAGCCCCGACTGTACCCTCGCATGACGGCGGGCTGTTGTTGGACGTCGAACTGCTCGACTGCCACAATCCCGTTGCGATCGGTTCCATCGACGCCGGACTGGATCTCGAGCCTGGCGTAGGGCGGGCCGCCAGCGAGCGACCCGGCCGGCAGTGGAATAAACGCGAGAAAGAAATCTCCGCCGCCCACGGGCCAGTGCCCCAGATCGCGGCCATCGATCGTCGCCTTCAGAACGACAGGGGGACCGTGTTCCGCGCCAAGGTGGCGGCCGCCGATCATCATGGTGGCCTCCCCGTCGCGTCTCTTGACCCACGCGACAATCGGTCCGTACTCGAGGCCGCGGTGATCGGCGCGCGCGACGCCCGCCGTTTCCGGCGTGAGGTGCCAGCCCTCGCCGGCGAACCACCCTGGCTGACGAATCACGACCCACTGCAACTGGTCTGGCCGGATGCCACCGAGGAAGATGGGCGTCGCGAACGGCCAGGCGTAATCGGCGCGAATCGTCCGAGCCTCCGGATCGATCAACGCGAGGTCGGTGCGATGCGGATCCGACAGGAACCATACAGGGCGTCGGTCGCCGCCGGTCCAGGCCTTCACCAACGACAGCCATTCGTGCTTCGGTGGAGTGGGCAGCGCGTGCCACGCTGGTAGTTCGGGCGCAGCCGCCTCGACAGGCCTGGCGAAGGCGTGGTGCATGCCCAGCATGACGCCGGGCGTCTTTGACGACTCCCGCGTCAAGTCGGCGATCGCGCGAGTCGTTGGACTGCCGACACGGGAGTAACTCGCCGTGACCGGCGCGGTCAACGCGAGCGCGGCGCACGACACCACCACGATCGCGCCGCGGCCGGCAACACGTCCCAGCAGCAGGAAGCCCCTCACAGCCAGGTACGCCACTGGCGGCACCAGGGGCAGCGCATAACGTGTCGTGAACGTCTCCTGAAATCCCAGATGGAATAGGGCGTACGGCGCGAAGGCCAGCAGCAGGACGAGCAGTCCCCGGCGGCGGCGCAGCATCATCACCACAAAGCCGGCACTTGCGGCCGCGAGCATCACCCACCCGATCCCGGCCCAGTGCAGCACGAATGTCTCGTACAGCGCGAACGCGAGCTTCCTCGCCGTCGGATGCGTCGCGAGCAGATCGACGCCCGACCAGTCCTCGCCGGCCTGGACGGCAAACGCCGCCAGGTACTTCGACGGCCCGCCGCTCGCCATGATCAGGGGCACCAGCCACAACAGGATGCCGCTGGTAAAGCACACGGCGCTTCCCATAAGCGCCGTGATCGATTCGCGCCGGCCTCGGCTCGCGATGACGAAAACGAGCAACGGCACGGTCAGCCAGGTGGCCTGCGATCGCACGCCGATCGAGAGCGCGCAAGCGAAGGCCCCGAAGAGAATCAGTCGGCCAGAATCCGCTGCCGCCACGGGGTCGATGAGACCAGACGCCGAATCTCTCATCCGCGACTGCCGTACGAGCGCCGTCACCAGCAGCGCCTGGGCGGCTAAGGCAGCCGCGAATCCGAGCGTGTCACTCATCGGGCGAGCGGCTGTCATCCAAACCAACGGGGCCGTCATCGAGACCAGCATGGCGGCGGCTGGCGGCGCCAGCCACGATTCCCAGCGGCGTCCGCGGCCCAGGTCGCTATCGACGCGGTTGGCGTCGATGGCATCGAGACAGGCGAACAGACGGAGCAGTGCGAATGCCGCAAGCGCGCCGCACAGCACACCCCAGATCGCCAGCGCATGCGGCACGCTCATGACGGCGGACGCAGCTCTCGCAGCGGCGATATAGATCGGATAGCCAGGCGGATGCGGACGATGACGGCCGGGATCGAAATCGTGAACGCCGAGCGCGAAGTTCGCGGAGTCCACGTCCTCGAGACTCGATGCGAGAAACGGCAGGTGGCCTGCCAGGAACAGCGTCGCCAGGACGGCCGCCATCCACCAGGCGTGGCTGCCGCGACGGACAGAAACGAGCTGATCGGTCACTGATCTGGTCACACCGATTTCAGGAGGATGCCTTCGTTGAGGCTCCCCATCCGGTAGCCCTGGAGATCGAGCGCGACGTACTGGTAGCCGGCCGCCTTGATGTCGCGGACAAGCGCCTCGCGCACGACCGGGTCCAGCGCACGCATCATTTCGTCGGGACCGAGTTCAACGCGCGCCAGGTTGTCGTGATGCCGCACTCGGAAGATCCGGAATTCGAGCGCGCGCAACACCTCTTCCGCTCGTTCAATCATGCGGAGTTTCTCGGGCGTGACCTCGGAATGGTACGGGATGCGCGACGACAGACATGCCGACGCCGGCAGGTTCCACGTCGGCAGCCCGGCGTGTCGGGAGAGTTCCCGGATTTCGTCCTTGGTCAGGTTGGCATCATCGAGCGGACTTAACACGCCCAGTTCCCGCGCGGCCTGCCGACCCGGCCGGTAATCGCCGCGATCGTCGGCGTTGGCACCGTCCAACACGGCCTCAAACCCCCGCTCATGGGCCAGGCTGGTCAGGTGAGTGAACAGTTCGCGCTTGCAGTGGTAACACCGATCAGGCGCGTTGGCACGGTAATCGGGATTGTCGATCTCGGCGGTGCGGATGAACTCGTGCCGCAGGTGGAACTGTGCGGCAAGGTCGGTGGCGATCTTCCTGTGTCGGGCCGGGTAGCTGGCGCTCTCGGCCGTCACACACAGCGCCCGATCGCCGAGCGTGGACGATGCCACATACGCGAGGTAGGCGCTATCCGTGCCGCCGCTGAACGCCACGACGACCGATCCCAGCGACGCGAGGCGGGCGCGCAGTTGCGCCTCAATCTCGATAACCCGGGCGGTGCCCGATTCGAGTGGTCGTCGATCGCCCTCGGACAGTGTCACTCGTCGTCGTCCTCTTCGTCTTCCTCTTCCTCGTCCTCGTCGTCGTCCTTCTCCTCGTCGTCTTCATCCTCGGCGACGCCTTCGAGTTCGATGGGATTGAGGCTGATGACCTCCAGGGACGTGCCGCAGTTATCGCACTCCAGCGTGTCGCCTTTGTCGACATCGTATTCGTCGATATCGATCTCGAACTCACATTCGGGGCAAATGGCCATACCGCCTCCTCACGGAACCACGAGCATCAACAGCCGTGTTCTTGCAGTTGTTCAACCTGTCTCAATCGGTCGCGATACACAATTACTACAAAATGAGCCCGGATCATAGCGACAAGCGTGCCCGTAAGCAACGGTCACGTCGAGGCTTGTCACGTCGAGGCTAACGTCGTCGCGTTCAGTCGCCGATATACTGCACAGAATGACAAACGTCGGGGCCACGCACAAGACTGTCCTGATAGCGGATGATACGCCGCTTGTGCGCGACCGGTTCAAGTCGGCCGTCGAACAGGCCGGCCATCGGGCCTACACCGTCCGGAGCGCGGCTGAGCTGCTCGCCCGCGTGCGGGCCGACATGTCCGAGATTGATCTCGTGGTGGTCGACCTCAGGTTGCCTCACGCCGGCGGCGTCGACCTGGTCCGATCGATTCGCAAACTGGACGCCGGCAAGCTCCCCATCCTGGTGTTCAGCGGGACCATCAGCGCCGCTTCCGAGATCAGAGATCTCGCCGGACTCGGCGTCGCCGGGTACGTCAACGAGCACAGCGCGGCCCAGCACATCCTGCCGTCGCTTGCTCCCCATCTGTTCCCGGACAGCTTCAACCGGCGCAATGGCCCCAGGGTCGTGCTGGGCATCCCGGTGGCCTACCGGGTCGCCAACACGATTGCCGCCGCGGTCACGCTCAACCTCAGCAGGAGCGGCGTGGCCATCCGAACCCTCAGCCCCCTTGATTCGACCGCTCGCGCGCGGGTTCGCTTCCGCCTTCCGAATACCGAGGAGGACGTTGACGCCGAGGCGCGCGTCATCTGGAGCGACGCCCGGGTGGGCATGGGCCTCGAGTTCGAACACCTCGAGTCGGCCGATCGGTCCGCCGTCGAACAATTCGTCGCCACGCAGTTCGTCAATCACCACGAAGACTAAGAAGCCTGAACAGCCGCACGGAAAAGGGGCGGAGCACTCTTCCGCGCTCGGAAGAAACATGACCGCCCGACCGCACAGGAGCGAGCCCCGCTGGCCACCAGGGTCTCGTGGGCAATCCTGGGGGTTTTTCCAATTCCACAAAGGAACCCGTCAAATCGTCCGCAAGAGGTACAATTCGGAACACATCCGGTTGACACTGTCTGAGCCGTCTGGCTACGATTCGGGTTTCGATTCAGTCGTCAACATTGGTCGTATCTATCATCCACGGAGATATCAGTGATCGAGGTCCAGCACCTCACGAAGCGCTACGGCCAGGTGATGGCCGTCAACGATGTGTCGTTCCGCGTCGAGCGGGGCGAAATCCTCGGCTTCCTCGGGCCTAACGGCGCCGGCAAGACGACGACGATGAGGGTGATTACGGGGTACATGCCCCCCACCCAGGGCAAAGTGGTCGTCGCCGGCTTCGACGTGTTCGACCAGCCCGTCGAGGCCAAACGGCGAACTGGCTACCTCCCCGAGACGCCGCCCTTGTATCCCGACATGACCGTCCGGGAGTACCTGACGTTTGTCGCGAAGATCAAAGGCGTCCAGGCGGGCGAGAGACACGCGCGGGTCGCCGCTGTGATGAAGAAGATCTGGATTGGCGACATGGCCGACCGGCAGTGCGGCAAACTGTCGAAAGGCTATAGACAGCGCGTTGGTCTCGCCCAAGCCATCCTGCACAATCCCGACGTCCTGGTGCTCGACGAGCCGACAGCCGGCCTCGACCCGAAACAAATCATCGAGACGCGCCAGTTGATCAAAGAACTGGCCGGCACCCACACGATCATTCTGAGCACGCACATCCTTCCGGAGGTCGCCCAGACCTGCCAGCGCGTCGTGATCATCACGAAGGGCAAGGTGGTGGCGGTCGATACGCCAGACAACCTGACCCACCGGCTGCGCGGCGCCGAGACGATGTACGTCCTGGTGGATGCCGCCGATGTCGACGCGACCTCTGCCCTTCAGGCGGTGCCTGGCGTCACGCGCATCGGCACTTCCGACCGCCACGGCTCCGCGGTCGGTTATGAGGTGGAAACCTCACGCGGCCAGGATATCCGGCGTGACCTCGCCGCGGCTGTCGTCTCGAAGGGATGGGGCCTGCTCGAATTGCGCCCCCTGCGGATGAGCCTCGAGGAGATCTTCCTGCAGGTCACCACCGACGAAGGCGACGATGACAAGCTGAAGACCGCCGCGACGGTCGAGGAGGTCGCGCAGTGAGCAACATATTCGCCATGGCCCAGAAGGAGATCAGGGCCTACTTCGGATCCCCGATCGCCTACATCGTCATCGGGCTGTTCTCGCTCCTGTTTGGGGTCTTCTACTACGCGATCCTCGACTGGTTCGTGAAGCAGGGCATGCAGATGGCCATGGGGATGGGCGCGGGTCCGCAGAGCCTGAACGTCAACGAGCGCATGATCCGGCCGCTGCTCCAGAACGCGACCGTGCTCCTGCTGTTCGTCCTGCCGATGATCACGATGCGGACTTACGCCGAGGAGAAACGGTCGGGCACGATGGAGCTGCTGCTGACCTCGCCCATCACCGACGTTCAGATTCTGGTCGGGAAGTTTCTGGGTGCGCTCTCGATGTATGCCGCCATGCTGGCCGTCACCCTCCTCTACGTGCTGGTGCTGTTTGCCTTCGGCACACCCGAGTGGAGGCCAATCGCCACGGCCTACCTCGGCCTGCTGCTGTTCGGAGGCTGTTTCATTTCGGTCGGCATGCTGGTCTCGAGTTTCACCAAGAACCAGATCGTCGCCGCGATGATGACGTTCGTCGTGTTCCTGCTGCTCTGGATTATCGACTGGCTCGCCAGCTCGGCGACGGGATTGTTTGGCACGTCGGCCGGTCCGATCATCGAGGAGGTGCTGAACTACCTCTCGATCACCCAGCACTTCGACGACTTCGGCAAGGGCATCATCGACACCAAGCACCTCATCTTCTACGTGAGTTTCATCACGTTTGGCCTTTTCTTGACCGCCCGGTCGGTCGACAGTGAACGGTGGCGCGGATGATGAGGAAACTGGCGGACTACTCGAGTTGGCTGGCCATCGCCCTGGTCTGCGTGGCGCTGGCGCTGTTTCTGCAACCGTGGAGGCCGGACTGGACGGGGTACGCGCGATACCTGGCGGTCGCGGGGCTCGTGCTTCTGCTGCTCTCGATGCTGGCGGGGTGGCGCGAAATCGCCGCGACATTCCAGCGGCGGCAGACGCGGCTCGGCACGATCACGCTGACCAGCATCGCCGTCGTGCTGGGCATCCTCGTGCTCATCAACATGATCGGCACCAGGCAGAGCAAGCGTTGGGACCTGACGGCCAACAGCGTCTACACGCTGTCGGACCAGACGCAGAACGTCTTGAAGAAGCTCGATGCGACGCTCGCCATCAAAGTCTTCGACAAGGCCGCAGATCTGTCGCGCTTCAGGGATCAACTCGCCGAGTACGAGCACTCGTCGAAAAACGTCGCGGTCGAGTACATCGACGCCGACAAACAGCGCGCCAAAGCCCTCCAGTACAAGGTCGAGGCCTACGGCACGGTCGTCTTTGAGTACAAGGGGCGCGTTGAACGTGTCACCGGCACCAGTGAGCAGGATCTGACGACGGGCATCGTCAAGGTCGTGACCGGCACCCAGAAGAAGATCTACCTGACCCAGGGGCACGGCGAGAAGAGCGCGGACAACAGCGAACGAAAGGGGTTCAGCGCCGTCAAGTCGTCGCTGGAACGCGAGAACTACGGCGTGGACAAGGTCGTGATCATCCAGCAGGGGCAAGTGCCTGCGGATGCGGCGGCGCTGGTGGTGGCGGGACCCAAGACCGATCTGCTCGCCCCCGAGGTGGACGCCATCAGGAAGTACCTGGCGAGCGGCGGCAAGCTGATGGTGATGCTGGATCCGCCGGATTCGAGCAAGGCGGAGCCGCTGGCGAACCTCGAGGGCCTGCTGAGGGAGTGGGGGTTCGACATCGGCAAGAACGTCGTCGTCGACGCGAGCGGCCTCGGTCAGATCTTCGGGGCCGACGCGGCGACGCCAGTCGCCGCAAGCTACCCGGCACATCCAATTACGGAGCGGCTGAATCTGATGACGGCCTATCCGATGGCCCGGTCGATTGGTCCGGCCAAGGGCGGGGCGAACGGGCACACGCCCGAGACATTCATTCAGACGAGCTCACGCAGTTGGGGCGAGTCTGACATCGATGGATTGATGAAGTCGGGCGAAGTCAAGTTCGACGAAGGCAAGGATCTCAAGGGCCCGGTGTCGATTGGCTCGGCAGTCTCTGCGCCAGTCAGTGCGCCGGCGACACCCGCGGACGCGGGCAAGATCGAGCAGCCAGAGAAGAAGCCGGAGACCCGCGTGGTGGCCATCGGTGATTCCGACTTCGCGTCCAACGCCTACATCAGCGTCCAGGGCAATCGCGATCTGTTCATGAACACGGTCGGCTGGCTGTCGCAACAGGAAAACCTGATCTCGATTCGGCCCAGGGAAGCGAGCGATCGCCGGCTCACGATGACGGCGGCCGGGACCCGACTGGTGTTCTTCATGGCCATCTTCGGCATCCCCGGCGCCATTCTGGCAATGGGCCTCTATACCTGGTGGCGGAGGCGCTGATGCGTGGTTTTCGTTCGACGCTCATTCTGCTGGTCATCTTCCTGGGCTTGCTCGGCTACGTGTACTTCTACGGAGGGAAGACGCCGGCAAGCAAGGAGGCCGGCGAACCCAAGCAGAAGGTCTTCGCCCTCGAGGCCGACAAAGTCGAGGACCTGCGGGTCAAGCCCGCAACCGGCGACAGTTCGGCCTTCAAGAAGGTCAATGGGACGTGGACCATGGTGGAGCCGGCCCAGACAAAGGCCGACGAGACCGAGGTCATCTCCATCGTCACGAATCTGGCGTCGCTCGAGCGTCAACGGGTGATTGACGACAGCCCGACCGACATCGCCCAGTACGGCCTGGCTCCGCCGCGTGTTGAAATCGCGTTTCGGAAGTCCGGGGACAAGACGCTCACGCGGCTGTTCCTAGGGGAAAAGACTCCGACCGGCGCCGACCTGTACGCCAAGCTGCCAGACGAGAAACGCGTGTTCCTGGTCTCGGGCTTCCTTGACACCACATTCAACCGCACAGCGTTTGACCTGCGGGACAAGAAGGTCCTGGTCTTCGATCGTGAGAAAGCCAGCGAAGTTGAAGTGGCCAGCAAAGACGGCCCTGTCACGCTGGCGCTCGTGAACACGCGGTGGCAGATCACCAAACCCGTTGGCGCGCTTGCCGATGCCTCAACGGTTGATGGCGCGATCGGCCGCATCCAGACGGCTCAGATGAAGTCGTTCGTCGCGGCGGACGTCCCCGAGAAGGACCTCGTCAAGTATGGCCTCGACAAGCCTGATGTGACCGTCACGGTGGTGTCCGGCAGCGCGCGGGCCACGCTGGCGATCGGGAAGGCCGCGGAAGGCGGCAATCTGTTTGCCCGCGACCTGTCGAGGCCGATGGTATTCACGGTCGAAGCAGCGCTCGCCACAGACCTGAAGAAGAAGGTCGACGATTATCGGCCCAAGGATCTGTTCGAGTTCAAACCCTTCAATGCAATGAGGATCGAGATCACGCGAGGCAAGACGGTGGTCGCGTTCGAGAAGTCGAAGGGCAAGGATGGCGCGGAGAAGTGGCGCCAGGTTGGCCAGACCAAGGATCTCGATCAGCCGAAAGTGGATGCGCTGCTGTCGTCGTTGTCGTCCATCGGGGTTGACAAGTACGTCGATGCGAAGACCAGGACAGGCCTGGCGACGCCGGTCGCTCTGGTGGTCGTCAAGTCAGACGACGGCAAACGGGAAGAGAAAGTGACGTTCGGCAAAGTCGGAAACGACGTGTTCGCCGCGCGATTCGGAGATGCCGGAGCCGCGCAGATTACGGCCGCCAAGCTGGACGACATGCTGAAGTCGCTGGATGCGCTGAAGTGATGCGGCGCGCCTGCCTCCCGGTGGCGCTCTTCATGCTGGCGACGGCGTGCGCGCAGCAGCCGCGGCCGGTGGTCGCTCCGCAGCCGCCCGCCGGGCCACTTCCTGGTGCGACGGCGCTGCAATCGGATCTCAAGTCGATCTTTCAGGCTCCCGCCTTCAGCAATGCGGTGTGGGGCGTGCTGGTCCGCTCGCTGAAAACCGGCGAGACGCTCTTCGACCTGAATCCGCGCACGCTGCTGATGCCGGCCTCGAACATGAAGGTCGTGACGATGGCCGCGGCGGCCCAGACGCTGGGCTGGGACCGCACGTTCAAGACGACGGTCATGGCCACTGGGCCCGTCGAGCGGGGCGTCCTCGAGGGAGATCTGGTGGTCGTTGGCAGCGGCGATCCCTCGTTCGGAGGGCGTCCGACAACGGCCGGCGCGGCCATCTTCGAGACGTGGGCCACGGAACTGCGCGCCAAGGGCATCTCGACCATACACGGCCGCATCATCGGCGACGATCGCGCTTTCGAACTGCAGGGTCTTGGCGCCGGCTGGGCCTGGGACTATCTGGACGCGAACTACGCCACGCCGACAGGTGGACTGAACTTCAACGAAAACCTGGTCCAGGTGACCATCAAGCCCGGGCCCGCCGAGGGCGACATGGCATCGGTCGAGTCGAACCCGGGCGGACATGGCCTGATCATC
>Ga0334722_10000342_pt1 | contig 70859 bp, 73 predicted proteins | sample C3_bottom_MG_FD_207210 | JGI IMG/M metagenome (GOLD analysis project Ga0334722, IMG submission 207210) | Sediment microbial communities from Yellowstone Lake, YNP, Wyoming, USA - C3_bottom | ecosystem: Environmental > Aquatic > Freshwater > Lake > Sediment | place: USA: Wyoming | collected... | reverse complement strand
CACCGCGTCCAACATCCAACATCCCCCTTCACCCCCTGCCCCCGGCTTCGAGCCGTCGTTTCAGCGCCAACAGCCGCATCCGCGTGCTTCCGTCGATCAGCTGGTCGCCGATGCGGGCCACGAGCCCACCAATGATCCCCTCATCCACGACGGGCGTCACGTCGACCCGCTTCCCGGTCAGCTGCGACAGCTTCTCGGCCACCGCCCGCCGCTCGTCGTCGCCCAGGGCGACCGCCGTCGTGACGACGGCGTGCGCCACGCCGCGCCGCTCGTCCACCATCTCCTGGAACGCCGCCTGCGCATCGCGCGCGATGGTGAGCTTGCCGCGCTCGTTCAGCAGCCGCACGAAGTTCATCGCCAGCGGTCCGACCTCCGGGCTCAAGCCCGCTTCGAGCAGGCGCATCTTCTCGGGGCGCGGAACGCGACTGCTGCGCAGGGCGCGTCCGATCTCGGCGTCCTCCACGAAGTCGGCGACTGTCCGCAGGTCGCGCGACCATACGTCGAGCGCCTCGTGCTCCTCCGCCAGGTCGAACACAGCCTCGGCGTAACGGCGCGCGGAGACCGCGCTCCATGCCGCCACGCTAGTTCTGCTCCTTGAACGACGACTGCGCCAGCGCCTCGTCGATCAGCCGCTGGTGCGAGTTCCGGTCCAGCGACGACCCGATCACCTTCTCGGCGGCGCTGATCGTCATGTCCGCGAACTCGCGCCGCAGGTCCGCGATCGCCGTGTCCCGCTCGAGCTGGATCTCGTTCCGGGCCCGCGCCAGCATCGCCTCCGCGTCGGCCTGGGCCTGCGTCCGCGCATCACCCTGTATCCGCGCGGAGATCTCCTGCGCCTGGGTGATCAGGTTCTGCGCGTCGCGCCGCCCCGCCTCCACCTGCTCCTGCACCTGCCGCTCCGACTCCGCCACCTGCGCGCGTGCCAGCTCGGCCGCGCTCAGGCTCTCGCGGATGCGCTCCCGCCGCTCGTCGAGCATCTTCATCAGCGGCCCCCAGGCGACGAGCCTGAGCAGCACCAGCAGGATCGTGAAGTTCACGATCTGCGCGATGAGCACCGGCAGGTTGATGCCCAGGCTGCCTATTCCAAGGATGATCATGTTGAACTCGCTAGGCTCTTCCGTGCCCCAGGTTCCCGGGTTCTCGATTCTCGGTTCTCGGCCCCTAGAACACGAACCCGATCATCACCGCCACGACCAGCGCGTAGATCGCGACCGCCTCCGCGAACGCGATCCCAAGGATCATGTTCGTCTGGATGACCGGCTGCGCCTCCGGATTCCGCCCGAGCGCCTCCATCGCCTTGCCGGAAAGCATGCCGATGGCGACCGCCGGCCCCGCGCCACCGACGCCGATGGCGATCCCCGCGCCGATGTACCGGAGACCCGTGTCCGTGAATTCGAGCAGGGGCAACAACGCTGCGATGTCCAAGTCGGTTCCTCCTCTTGTGCCCGCTGTCTCGCGGGCGCTTGCCTGTCCGTCCCCTCCCCCGCGGGGAGGTCATCCCTTGCTTACGGCGCCGGCTCGATGCCGGCCGGAATATTCCCGATGTGCACCAGTCCCGGCTCGTCGATGCCATGGTCCTCGTGGTCCTCGTGTGAGCTCGCCGCGAGGACGCCGAAGACGAGCGTCAACATCGCGAAGACGAACGCCTGGATCAGGCCAACGAACGTCTCCAGGAAGTAGAACGGGATCGCCACCAGGAACGGCAGCAGGAACGTCATCACCAGCAGCAGGATCTCGCCGGCCAGCATGTTGCCGAAGAGACGGAAGGTGAAGCTGACGATCCGCGCCACCTCGGCGATGAACTCGAGAATGCCGACGAAGAAGTTGATCGGGCTGCTCACGTTGAAGAACTTGCTCGCGTACTTGAACGCGCCGAGCGCCGTGATCCCCCAGAACTCCACGAAGATCATCGCCATGATCGCGATCGACAACGGCGAATTGATGTCGGTGTTCATGCTGCGGAAGTACGGCACGAGCACGCCCAGCGTCTTCCCGTCCGCCCTTACGTCCGCGATCGCTTTGTCCGAATGGTCCACCAGGCACGCGTCGTACGCCGCGTCGCCAGGCGTCCCGACGCACGACTCGACGCCCGAATGCGTCGCCTCCTTCTTGTCCAGCTTCTCCGCGATCGCCAGGCCGCGCTGCCCGCTGATGCAGCTTTCGTGCTTCTTCTCTGCGTCTGCTACCGCAGCCGCGCCGGTGCCCTCGAACGCGGAGCACGCCGCGGTGTTGACGTCGAACTCCAGCGCCTTCTGGTTCGTCTTGATGTAGCTGATCCCCGCCGACTTGCCGAACACCACCGCTTCCTTGTGGAACTCCTCCGCCGTCACCTGCTCCACGCTGCCGATCGCGTTGAAGAACGGCAACAGCGCCATCCAGTTCGCGATCCAGATGAACGTGAAGATCGTCATCACCACCGGGAAGAAACGCCGCCCGTTCTTCTCTCCTGCCGTGTTGACGCAGATGTTGTAGAACGCCTCCATCACCGCTTCGACAGCGTTCTGCACGCCGTGCGGGACGATGTTGAGCTTGCGCGTCGCCAGCCACGCCACGATCAGCAGCACGATCACGACCGCGCACGATGTCACGTACGTGTTGACCAACGGGAACGGCCCGATGTCCGTGATCGTCTCCGCCTTGATCTCGATGATCGGCTTCGGGCCGCGGACGAAGAGGAAGCCGCCCAGCAGCAGCACCACTGCGCCGATCACCAGTCCGATGGTTCGGGGACTCTTCACGCTACTTCTTCTGCTGCTTCCTCGCCGCCTGGCGCGCTTCCCAGCGATTGATGTCCCGGATCGTGTCCATGAGCATGCGATAGCCGCCGTAGAACGCGGCCACGAGTCCCAGCCCCAGTCCGCCCAGCGTCAGCCCTCTGCCGGTCCCCAGCGCTCCGTCAAGAAAGTACCCGCCGACCGTCCCCCCGGCGATGCACACCGCCACGTAGCTTCCCAGGCCAAGGAGCTGGACCGCCGGGGTCAGGCGCTGCACACCACGCCTCCGGGGCGCCTCGAGAGTTTGAGAATATTATCACGAACGCCGGCGTTAGGGTCAACGGGAGCCATTCGTACGAAACCGCCGCCACCCCCGGTCAGGCCGCCCAGAGTATGCGCGTTGGACTCTCCCCAGACAAGACGACTCCCATCCCCCGGCCCCGTTCCCGCCGGTAGGGGCGCACTCTGCTGCGCCCGCCGCCACACCAGCCCCGACGGTAGCTGGTAAAGCGCCACCCCCGCCGTACGGACAGGTTTTCAAACCTGTCCCGCTGCATGCCCGGCCGAGACGCTGGTAACGCGTCACCCCCCGTACGGACAGGTCTTCAGACCTGTCCCGCTGCATGCCCGGGCGAGACGCTGGTAATGCGCCACCCCCGACGTACGGCCAGGTTTTCAAACCTGTCCCGCTGCGTGCCCAGGCGAGACGCTGGTGAAGCGCCACCGCCGCCGTACGGACAGGTTTTCAAACCTGTCCCGCTGCATGCCCAGCAGGCGAGCTGGGCGCAGGCTGCTGCGCCCGTCGCTGCCGCCACGCAGCCCGCCCACCGTGACGCCACGCCATAGGAGCTCGGCGTCCCGTGGGCGTATCGTCGCTACGGGAGTCCCGGCCCGCGGGAGAGCAAGCGTTCCCGCCCTGACCGGCGGGGGGCAACACGAAAACTGCGAAAACGAAGTGCCCGGAATCCGGCCCCCTCGCCCGCAAGACACAAAACTGCGAAACAATGGAGGAGCTCCGCGCGTGTCGCCGGCCGAAAACAGCAAAACTGCGAAACAACGAGGGGATGGGGGAGGACGCTCAGCTCTTCCGCTTGTCGAAGTCGTCCAGGTCCAGACTCTCGATGAAGTCCTTGAACGCCGACATCTTCTCCAGCTCTTCCGGGTCCAGCGGCGCCCGTTCGCCGCTCTTCACCGTCTCGCCGTCCTTGTCGAGCTGTACGCCGGCTTTCTCCAGAACCTGCTCGTCGGCGAAGATCGGCACCTTCGCACGCACCGCCAGCGCGATCGCATCGCTCGGTCGCGAGTCGATCTCCATCGACCCGCCGTTCACGTCGAGGATGATCCGGGCGTAGTATGTGTCGTTCGAGAGGTCGTTGACGATGACGTGATTGACGACGCCGCCCAGGGTGTCGATCACCGAACGCAGCAGGTCGTGAGTCAGGGGGCGCGCCACGGCCACATCCTGCAGCTGTACCGCGATCGCGTCCGCCTCGGCCGGCCCAATCCAGATCGGCAGGTATCGGTCGGACGCCTTTTCCTTGAGGATGACCACCCGCTGGTAGTTCATCAGGCTCACCCTGATGCTTTCGATCGTCATCTCAATCAAGCGGACCCAACCTCCACGCAGACCGTTTCAAGTCTAGACACGCCTGTCTCACGGTGTCAACGAACGTACCGCTCACGTCTCTCACGTCGCCGCACCGTCCATGCCGCCGCCTGGCGGCGTTGGACGCGCCGCCGTCGACCACTTCGTCTCCAGGTAGATGCTCGCTCCCGCCACCACACCCATCACCGCCGCAATGGCGAACAGCACCGTGCTCACACCGAAAATATCGGCAACCGATCCCGCCACGATGAGCGGCAGGATGCCTACGGCGTTCGCCAGCACCACCTGCGCCGCGAATACGCGACCGCGGACGTCCGCCGGTGCCCGCTCGTGGAGTACGGTCTGCGCCGGCGCATTGACCAGCGCGTACGTGAACCCCAACGGCCCGGCGAACGCCATCGTCAGGAGCACCAGCACCGAGAGCCCGCCGGCCCGCTGCTGCGCGAACGGGTTGAAGTTCTCGGTGTTCTTCAGCAGGTGGGAGATCGGCTCCACCAGCGCCAGTGCCAGCACGCAGACCGCCAGCCCGCACAGCCCGATGATCACCGTCCGGTTCTTCCCGAACCTTGCGGCGATCAATGGCAGCGCGCGCAGACCCAGGATCGCCCCCACGCCGACGGGCGCGAAGATCGTCACCGCCTTGTCCGGCGAGATCTGCAGGATCGCCTGCATGTAACGCGGCACCAGCACCGCGAACAGCAACACGAGTGAGCTGCCCGTGGCGTAGTGAATGAGCGCCAGCGATGACACCGGATCCTTGCCGAGCGCGCGCAGCGTGCTCGCGTAGTCACCCGCCGCCGAGCGCAGCTCTCCAAATGTCGGCCACTGCCGGTCCGGTGCCGCATCACCGTGCTCGATCGGTGGCATCAGATACGCGCACAGCACCGAGACGGCGAACATCATCGCGGCGATTCCGAACAGCCACACTTCGCCCGCCGTCGGCAACAGGATCGGCGCGAGAAAGATCATCCCGATGAGCTGCGATCCGGTGACGGCGAGGCTGAACACGCTGTTCGCCGCCATCAGCTGCTCCTTGGGCACGACCGAAGGCACCGTCACCGCGTCGGTCGTCCCGAAGAACTGGCTCGACGTCGCGAAGAACACGCTGATCAGGATCAGGAGCGGCACCTGATCGCGCGCGAAGAGGAAGCACAGCGCGAGCCCGCACCTCACCACGTTCGTGTAGATCAGGAGCAGCCGCTTGCTCCACAGGTCGACGAGCACCCCCGAGAACACGCCGAACACGACGGACGGGACGACGAACGAAAGCACGAGCACCGAGGTAAACGTCGATCCTTTCGTCAGCTTGGTGACGATTACCAGCAGCGTGAAGAGGATCGCGTTCTGCGCCGACTGGGAGATGAGTTGAGCCAGCCACAACAGCAGAAAGCTGCGGTTTGCGAGGACGGGCCGGGGACGGATGGGCGGTGTGCGGCGGAAGGCGCGCGCCCCGATCGCCATCTAGTACGCCACCGCCACGGGTCTCGCCAGGCTGCGCGCCGCGAAGTACGCGGCCACCAGCCCCGCGATCACCGCCATCAGGAAGAACACCGGCGCGATCCCGACGATGTCCGCCAGCACCCCCGTCAGCAGGATCGGCGGGATCGAGGCCAGGTTCGTGAGCACCGCCTGGCCCGCGAACACACGCCCCTGGATCTCCCTCGGTATCCGTTCGTTCACGATCGACCGGCTCACGATGTTCACGAAGGTGAAGGCGAAGGCCAGCGCGGCCCCGACCACGCCGGTCACAATGATCCGCGCCGTGCCCTCGCCGAACGGCCCCGGGTCGAACAGACCGGCCGGGTTCGCACGCGCCAGCGCATCGCCCGCCGGCGCCATGAAGGCGAGCGCCATCACGAGCCCGAGGAGCGCCGCAAACGAACCTCCGACGCTCCACCACGGCGACACTCCTCGCGACATGCGCCGTACGAACCGCAACGCCAGCCAGATGCCCGCCGCGGCCGGCGCCGCCACGAAGATGATGTTCTCCGTGCTGATCCCCAGCACCTGGTTCCCGAACCGCGGCAACAGCGTCGTCACCACCAGCCCGGTCGTGTTCGCCAGCACGGCGATGATCAGCGCCACGTACGACACCGAATCGAGCGTCAACTCGTGCCACGCCTCCGCGAACCGCTCGCGCGTGTCTTCGATCGACATCGCCATATCACCGACCGCCCCGCCAAGGCCCGGTATCAGCAGGAACTGGACCGCCGCGGCGCCGAACATCAAGGCGCAGACGATCGCGAGGGCGTCGACGCCGACGGTCTTCAGGAACAGCGCCGGCAGGACCATCAGTCCGGCGATCTGAGCGAGCAACTGGCCCAGGTTGTTCAGCGAGTTCGCCGCCGTGAAGTCGGCCGGTCCCACCACCAGAGGCAACGACGCGCTCTCCGCCGGGCTCGAGAATTGGCCCGCGACCGCGAACATCACGGCGATCAGGTAGATCGTCAGCACGTTGTCCGCCGAGACGGCCAGCAGCACGCAGAGGCCGGCCCGGGCGGCGTTAGTCGCTGCCAGCACCAATCCCTTCGGCGCCCGGTCCACGAGCACTCCCGAGACCGTTCCCAGCAGCGCCGACGGCGCGATGTATGCCACCACGAACAGGCTGCTGAAGAAGCTCTTCCCGGTCGCGTCCACCACCAGGATCAGCATGGTGTAGATCATGGCGTCGCTCGGGATGTGCGAGATCAGCTTCGCCAGCCACAGCCGCCGGTAGGCCTCCTTTTCGAACAGCGAGCGTTCGCCCACCAGCGCTGACAGCCGAAGCATCGCCGTGCGCGTGTCGGCCATCACTCGCGCTCCAGCGCCAGGCGCACCTGCTCCGCGTCAGGCTCCGGCCCCCGGCTCAAGAAGGATTTCAACCGCTTCTCCACCGTCCGGCGCTCCAGCAGCACGCGGTGCCCGCACGTCCGGCACTTCAGGCCGATGTCCGCACCGATCCGCACCACATCCCAGTCGTAACCACCGCAGGGATGCGGCTTTCGCAGTCGCAGCACGTCCGCCATGCGAAAGTCCACGATCTCGCCCACGGCTCAGCCTCGCCCCGGGAGCGATGTCGATTCGCGCGCACGCTCGGCGTTGATCTCGTCCCGCAGCCGGATCGCCTCGCGTCGCGCCGCCTCCGCGAAGTCCGGCCCGTCCGACGCGTACGTGACGCCCCGCGACGCGCTGATGATCAACCCCGCGCCGTGCGCATCGAGCCCCGAGCGCACGGCTGCTGACAGCGACCCCTCCTGCGCGCCAACTCCGGGTACCAGGAACGGCATCGCCGGGCACAGCTCTCGCAGGCGCCGCATCTCGTCCGGATACGTCGCTCCGGCAACGAGCCCTACGTTGCCGTGCCGGTCGCTGGCTGCCGCGTGCAGCGCCACGTGCTCGAACAGGGGCGCCGTCGCCTCGCCCTCCCGCGCCAGAATGCGCAGATCCTGGAAGTCAGGCGCGCCCGGATTCGAGGTGCGGCAGACAATGAACGCCCCCTTCCCCGCCCGCTCGATCCACGGTTCGAGCGAGTCCGAACCCAGGTACGGGTTCACGGTCGCGCTGTCAAAGCCGAGATCATCGAAGATCGCCCGGGCGTAGGCCCGTGCCGTATGCGCCACATCTCCGCGCTTCGCGTCAGCCAGCGTCACAACGTGCGGCGGGATTGCCGCAAGCGTCCGGCGCAGCGCCGCGTATCCGCGCTCCGGCCCCAACGCCTCGTAGAACGCCACGTTCGGCTTGTAGGCGCACACGAGATCGCTGGTCGCCTCGATGATGGCGATGTTGAACGCCGCCACGTCCTCGACAGGCATGAGCGAGGGCTCCGGGTCCAGCCCGATACAGAGCAGGCTGCCTGTCCGCTGCCAGGCCGCTTCCAGCTTTTCGCGAAATGTCATCGATGGTTGTTCCCTCGCGGGAGCGCGGCCTGCGTGCGCCGGCGCCGCTACGCTCCGCCCGTCTCATCGGGCACCGCCGCCCCAGCCTCGCGGAGGCGCCGCCGCGCCCGCTCGAACGCCGCCCCATTCCCGCTCGTAAGGTACCGCACCCGGCCGCCCTCCGTGCGGCGGTTCAGCAGCCCTCCTTGCGCGAGGACCCGCTTCGCCTGCCGCGCCACCGCGTCCGAAGGTTCGATCACGACGATGCCCTCCGCCAGTTCGCGCTCGATCGCGGGCCGGAGGAACGCATAGTGCGTGCAGCCGAGCGCGAGCACGTCGGCACCGGACGTCGTGACCGGACCGACGTATCGGCGGACCAGCTCCAGCGTTTCCTCGCCGTCGAGATCCCCCAGCTCGACGCGGTCCGCCAGCCCCGGCGCCTCGATCGTCTGCACCGTCACCTCGGCCCCGTACCGGTCGATCAGGGCTGCCAGCTTCTCGCCGCGGGCCGTGCCGGGCGTCACGAGCAGCGCCACCCTGCCCGACACCGTCCGCGCCGCCGCCGGTTTCAGCGCCGGTTCCATCCCCACGAACGGGACGTCGAAGCTTGCGCGCAGATGGACGATCGCCGCAGAGGTCGCCGTGTTGCACGCCACGACGATTAACTTTGCGCCCTGTGCGAGCAGCTCGCGGGTGACCCGGTCCGCAAGATCGCGGATCTCGCCGGCCGGGCGCGGGCCGTACGGGAAGTACGCCGTGTCGGCGTAGTAGACGAAGTCTTCGCCCGGCAGCAGGCGCCGCAGCTCGGCGAGGACGGCCAGACCGCCCGATCCGGAGTCGAACACACCAATGGGGCGCGTTGCGTCGGTCACGGTGACAGTGTACGCCGGGCCGGCCGCGCGCCTGCGGCATCCTACGCATCGTGGCGTCGCGGCCAGCTGACGGTGCGCTCAACGTCGATGGCGATCACCGGCCTGTTCGCGAGCGACATCGCGCCGTACTGCCGGTACCGCCCGCGCAGCAGCTCCAGCGCCCGCGTGTGCTCCTCCCCGGCGACGATGATGCGGGCCCGGCCACGCAATTGCACGTAGCGCAGGCGCGACCAGTCGGCGTCGTCGTAGCGGTCGAATACCACCTGCGCCGCCGGGTTCGAGGCGATGTTCCGGAGGCGGCGCAGTCTGCCGTATTCGGCTGTCTTTGGTTTCTCGTCGATGACGCTGTACAGCGTGTCTCCTTCGACCGCGAAGCAGATGGGGACGGCGTGCGGCCGTCCGCGCGGATCGACCGTCGCGAGGCGGCCGACGCGCTCCCCGAGCACGAACGCGCGGACCGCGTCGTCCATCACGCTCGCTCTATCCGCTGGCATCAGCCAGCGCCCCATTGCAGCAGCCACAACGTGACCATGCCCGCGCCGATCGTCAACCACACGTTCCTGGCCAACAATGCGGCGCCGGCCGCCACGGCCACAGCCAGTATCCGCTCGTTGCCTGGCGTGGCGTCGAAGCTGTGGCTGCCGCCCGAGTACAGGATCGCCGGCAGGATGATCGCGGCGAGCACGGCGGGTGTCACGAACCGCAACGCCTCGCGTAACGTCCGCGGAAGCCGCGAGTGGTGGACCAGCGCGAGCACCGAGAGCCGCATGCCGTAGGTGGCCGCGCCCATCGCCAGCACGATCAGCCAGACCCTCACGACGTCTCCGCTGACCGCTCAGACCGCGTCGTGCGCGCCAGCCGTTCCGTGAGCATGCCGGCGGCCATGCCCAGAGCGGCCGCGGCGATCAGCCCGCTGCCGTACGGCCAGCGAAAGCCTGCGACGGCCACGACCGCGGCAGCCATCGCCGCCGCGCCCGCCGGCCGGTCCACCAGCATCGGCATAAGGATCGCCGTGAACGTGAGCGGCAGCGCGAAGTCCAACGACCAGCTGGCGGGCACCGAGGCGCCGACGGCCACCCCTACGGCCGTGCTTGCCTGCCATGACACCCACAACGCCACCCCCGTGCCGAAGAAGAACCAGTGGCCAAACCGCGTGCTCCCGTCTCGCTGGTAGCGCGCGATCACCACGGCGTAGGCCTCGTCCGTGAGCAGGTACGCGAGCAGCCAGCGCCAGCGCCGCCCCAGGTGGTCCAGGAAGGGCGCCAGCGACGCGCTGTATAGCGCGTGGCGCGCGTTGACGAGCGCGACCGAAAGGACGATGACGGCGGCAGGGACGCCTTCGGCGATCAGCCGCGTGCCGACGAACTGACTCGCGCCGCCGAACACGATCACCGACATCGCCTGCGCGAGCCCGGAAGCGAGGCCGGAGTTCACCGCGTACGCCCCGTACGCCAGCCCGAACGGTGTCACGCCGAGCAGGAGCGGCAGCTGCGCACGGACGCCCGCGAGGAACTCCGAGCGGCGGGACGCGCCCTGCATGCCGCGAGTATACCCCCGGCGGCCGACCGCCGTTCACGCTGCTGCCAGGCCTCGAACTTGACAGGATCGGGTAATGGCCGCATCTGCAGCGCGTTTGGTTCTGTGTCGAAGGAGGCGGGGCCTTCGGCACCAAGACGGGAGCGGCAGCAATGCCGGTCCCGTTTTGGCCTGCGTGCGCCCGCCGCGACGGTACGCTCCCCGGCCCTACGCAAGCCACGGCGCCATCGCCGCCAGTTGCGTATCAGCAACCCGCAGGTCGTCCGCGGCACGCAGCCCCCGCGCGATCAACGGGAGCGCTATGACATACCCGATCGCCATCGCTCCGGCGAACGTATACGCCACGCCCTCGACGAGGTGGTCGTCGAGCGTATCGATGCCGAAGATTCGCGAGTCGAGCATCACCGCGAACCCGTTCCAGACGGCGTGCGAGCACACCGCCGCGGCGAAGAGCACAAGCGCCCGTCGCGGCTTCCCCCCGATCGACCAGTACCACCACGCCAGCCCCACCAACGCCGTGTTGAACACGTGCAGCGTCGTGCTGCCGCCACGGACGAGCATGATCAGCCACCAGTAGCCGAGGCCGTTGTCGATGCCTGCGAGCCCGTACAGCATTGCCTCCAGGAACCCGAACGCCGCGCCCGCGGCTGCCCCGAGGACGAACGCCTGCAACCGCGTCGTCTCGCGTCGCATCATGAAGCGGACCCCCAGACCCTTCGAGAACTCCTCCGCAAGCGGCGCGAGCACCGCCGCGGTGATGAGGTTCGCGACGAACTGCTCGTTTCGCGTCAGGATGAAGCGCGAATTGCGGATGACGTCGTTCACGTCGCTGGAGTCGCGGGCGAACTCGAAGGCGCCGTTGTGCACCAGCATCAGCAGGATCGCGCCGAGGCTCCCGAGCGACTCGACGTACAGGGCGATCGCGGTGCCCACCGCCATGCTGATGGCCATCGCGAGCGTCACCTGGCGCCAGGTCAGGAACCGCACCGCCCGTCCACCCAGCGTGCCGCCCCGCGACGCCATCGCGACGAGCGTCACTCCGGGCAGTGCGGCCGCGAGTACGTGCAGCGCCGGCATCGGCGCGGCGATTGGCGTGGTCGACGCCATGACCAGTCCGCCGGCCACCAGCACCGCGGCGTAGGCGACCAACGCCCACAACGCGACGGGCGGCCGAAACTCGCCCGATCCTTCGCCCATCGATGCCGAGATCCCGTGGTAGGTGAGGATCAGCCCGGGCACAAGCGAGAGCATCGCGATCGTCGTCAGGGCGATCGCCTGTTGCGCTGCGGGATCTCCGCTCCCTCCGTTGATGACGGACAGCAGCAGGAACAGGCCGAGCACGCCGCTGATCCCCTGCATGACGCCGTATCCGCTTCCCAGCAGCCGCGACCAGCGGGCGATCCGTCGCAGCGCCTGCGGACGCAGTGCCCACCGTATGGAGACCACGGCGAGCGCGATCCCGGCCGCGATCGAGAGCGCGCCGAACCATTCGAACGCGGCGAACGCCCGGTACTCCGCGAGGTCGGGTGTGTTCATCTGCCGCAGCACCGGCGCGATGACCATAAGCAGGAATCCGCCGGTGATCAGGTAGACGGAGAGCAGCGCCAGCACGATCTTGGCGATCGCCCGCCGCGACACGTACAACAGCCCGGCGCCGAGCGTGATTCCCACCGCGATCGACACGAAGATCGCAATGAGCGCTTCGCGAGCGTCCTGGTCCACCTCGGCAAGCGTCGTCACGAACACGCTGGCGACGGTGACGCCGGTCAGCAGGGCTGCCAGCCCGATGAAGGTGCCGCACCAGCGGATCGCCGGCATGACGGACCGCGCGAACGCCCCGCGCCCTCGCGCCGCGTGACGCGATCGTCCGCGTGAGCTCATGCCTCGCTCGCGGCAAGACGGCACGGCCCGCCTACGCGTCGCGAACGCCGCGTGACGTGTTCGGTTTCGCGGGGATGAGTCGCCACCGGTCCTCGCTTCGTTGGGCTCGACACTACAGGACGGGCACGGATGGGTGCAACGGCGATCGCCGCGCCATCGGTCCGGCATTTAACACCTGCACAACAGTTTCGCCCCAGCGAGTTAACGCACGGCGTCGATACCTCTTCAGGGCGCCTGTCCGCGCCTCCCTGAGGGATCGAGATGGGGACGTTTGTTTCGATGGTCAACTGGTGCGGCGACCCGCAACCAGACCCGGACGGGGTCGCCGGGGCGGTGCATGCTCGGTCCGCCGAACTCGCCGCCGCCGGCCTGCACTCGCTCGTGTTCTTGCCGGACGAAGGCGAATGCGCGGCGATCATGATCGCCAGCGCACGCGACGCCCACGCCGCCGAGCGCATCGCCCGCGCGATCTTGCCGTCCGCGGAGGTGCGGATCGAAACGATGCCGTTCGACGACGATCCGGGGCTTCCGGCCTGGCTCCTGCGTGAAGCTGACTTCAGCACGCTCGAGAAAGCGCTCGGCGAGGCCCTCCGCGCGCCGGCCGCGGCCTGAGGCCGGCTCCTGCCGCCACAGGGCCCCGCGGCTCCCCGGCGCCGTCGTGCTAGCGTAATCGCAGCGCAGCCGTGTGGGCCCGCAGCTCCGCCCGGTCGTCGATCGGCGCCAACGCCACCCCGCCGTGGCGCCGCGCCAGAGCCAGCCGGATCACGTGATCGGCCAGAGCCGGGTTCTTCGGCAGCAGCGATCCGTGGATGTACGTCCCGATCGCGTTGCGGCAGACGGCGCCTTCCGTCCCGTCCTCACCGTTGTTGCCAGATCCACGCCGGACCCGGGCCAGCGGCCGGACGCCCGAGCCCAGCCGCGTGCGCCCGCCGTGGTTCTCGAACCCCACGATCGTGCGTAACCCCGGTCGTCCGTGCCCGATCTGCTGCGGCGCCTCCCACTCCACCACGATGTTTCCGACGCACCGCCGCGCGCGCTCGCCGGGATGCTCGGTGTACAGGTCGAACACTCCCGCGCCCGGCAGCTCGCGGCCGGAGGCGTCACGGTAGAAGCGCCCGAACAGCTGGTACGCCCCGCAGACCGCCAGCACCGCCACGTCGCGCTCCACCGCTTCGCGCAGCGCCTCCGCCTTCGACGCGAGCAGATCCTCGACGACGATCGCCTGTTCGCGGTCCTGCGCCCCACCGGCGAAGATGAGGTCGAAGCCCAGCGGATCCAAGCGGTCACGCAGCCCCAGCTCCGTCAGCTCAAACCCGATCCCCCGCGCCTCGCAGCGATGGCGGAGGCACATGATGTTGCCGCGGTCGCCGTAGATGTTCATCAGCCGCGGATAGAGATGCGCGACGTGCAGGGTGAGCGTCACCGGCCGTCCTCCCAGAATCGCCGGCCGCCCGCGCGTTTGGCGAGGAGATCGCGCACGTCGAGCATCGCCGTGTAGGTCGGGATCACGTAGAGAGTGCCGCCGCGCGGCGTCGCTTCGACGGCGCGGCTCAACGCCCGGCCGGTATCGTGCTCGACCGGCACATCTTCTCCGAATCCGGCGTACTTCAGGCGCAGCGCGAGGTCTTCGGCGCGGGTCCCGGCGGCGAGCACCCATTCGGTCCGCGGTTGCACCAGTTCGTAGTCGGCGTCCCAGATCCACGAGACGTCGCGCCCGTCGGCGATGCCGTCGTTCAGGAAGACGAGCAGCCGCTTCGGGCCCTCGGCGGCGGCGATCGCGCGGAGCACCTGGTTCAGCCCGGTCGGGTTCTTTCCGAGCAGCACCGCGACGTCGCGGCCCTCGATTGCGAATCGTTCCTGGCGGCCGAATGCCGCCGTGAACCCTTCGAGCGCCGGGCCGATCGCGTCGCGCGGCAGGCCCAGGGCGAGCGCGCCCGCCGTCGCCGCGAGCGCGTTGTAGGCGTTGTACAGCCCCGTGAGTGGCAGCCGGAGCTTCATCTCGCCCGGCGGCAGCGCGTCGTCGTGACGCGCGATGCCGATCGTCAGCGCCGTCGCGTCCGCGCCGGCTGTGACCTTCGTGAGCGCGATGTCCGGGACCGGGCGCCGGTTGCCGCACGAGGTGCAGCGCCAGTGGCCGAGGTGCCCGTAGAACGTGACGCCGTACACCAGCTCTGAGCCGCACTCCAGACACGTCCGGAAGTCCGATGCGTGCTCGTCGGACTCGATCCCGGCGCTCGTGTCTTCGATGCCGTAGTAAAGCACCCGCTCGCGCGGCACGCCTCTACCCAGATGCGCCACGCCGGGATCATCGGCGTTCAGCACGAGCAGCGGCGCGCCCCGCGTGCCGGGTGCCGTTTGTCGTGTGTTGGTTGCTGTTTGTCGTGTATTGGTTGGTGTCTGTTGCCTGTTGTCTGTTGTCTGTTGTCTGTCGTCGCGTGTCGCCGGCGCGAGCGCCCGCTCCCACGCCTTCGCGACGGTGTCGACCTCGCCGTAACGGTCGAGCTGGTCCCGGAAGAGGTTCGTGAAGACGATCGCGCGCGGTGCGGCGGCGCGCACGATCGCCGGCAGCGTGGCCTCGTCGACCTCGAGGATCGCCAGCCGGCGCTTCGCATCCGGTATGGCCCCGGCGAACGTCGACTCCTCGACGAGCATCGCCGCGACGCCGCGCATCAGGTTCGAGCCGCTCCGGTTGTGCAGCGGCCGCAACGCCGAACCGGACGCGATGCGGCTGAGCATGAGCGAGGTCGTCGTCTTGCCGTTCGTGCCGGTGACCGCGATCGCACCCTCGCCTGCCTGCCCGACGAGATTGCTGACGATGTCGTGATCGATGCGCTCCGCCGCGAGCCCGGCGACCGCGGTCCCGCCGCCCAGGCGTGAGATGCGGCTGACGGCGCCCGCGATCTTTCCGGCAGCCACCGCTGCAGACGTACGGGGATTCATGATCGAAGGTTAGCGGTTTGGCGATACACCGGTAGACTCGGGCGGAGATGGCGATCGTTGCCAGGACCGGACTAGGCCGGCCGGCAAGGACCAACTCTAGTGCATCTCCTGACCGCCGGAGATGTTGATCGCCTGGCCTGTCATGTAGTCGGCGTCGTCGCTGGCGAGGAAGGTGATCGCCTTCGCGACGTCCGCGGGGTAGCCGATGCGTCCCAGCGGGATGGTCGGCAGGACGGCGCCGATCAGCGTCTTGAACAGGTCCTCATTCGCCTCCATGCCCATGCCGGCGCCGCGGAGCAGGGGCGTGTCGATGGTGCCGGGGCAGACGCAGTTGACGTTGATCCTGTGCGGGCCCACCTCCTTCGCGAACGCCTGCGTGAAGAGGATGATGCCCGCCTTCGACGCGCAGTACGGCGTCAGCATCGCGTAGCCCGTCTTCCCGGCCTGCGACGCGACGCTGATGATCCGCCCGCCGCCACCCTGCTTGATGTACTGCTGCGCCGCGAGCTTCGAGCAGAGGAAGACGCTCTTCAAGTTGACCGCGAGTGTCCGGTCCCACGCCTCCTCCGGCATGTTGACGATGGGTACCGGAGGGTTGCCGATGCCCGCATTGTTCACAAGGATGTCGAGGCGTCCGAAGCGCTCGACCGTCGTGTCGAAGAAGGCCTGGACGTCCGCCGAGGAGCTCACGTCGCCTTGCAGCGTGATGTACTCGACGCCGGTGCCGCCGGCGTCCAGCTCCCGCGCCGTCTCGTCCAGGTGCGGCTGCTCGATATCGATGAGCGCGAGCTTCGCACCTTCGGCCGCGAAGCGCAGCGCCACGCCGCGCCCGATGCCGCGGCCGCCGCCGGTGATGATCGCGACCCTGTTGTTGAGCAGCATGCCGTGTCTCCGATTTCAGCCGCAGCCAGGCTGCGCCAACCTTTCCTGATGCAGGCGCAGTGTCGTCCGCCGCCTGTTCCGGGGCAAGCGGTACGCCGCTTGACGGGGATCCGCAGCGATCCTAGGCTGATCTCGAACAAATGACCGGATCGGCATACGCCCGGGCCGGGGGCGCGTCGTAGCAGGGGGCGGTCCAGCTGGTCACCATCACCATGACCGAGGATCGGTTGCGCAAAGTCCTCGAGCTGGAGCGTGCGAAGCGCTTCAACGACCGCGCCGTCACCGCGGGCCTGGACGTCTTCCTCAAGAACGTCACCACCCACGAGGCGTCGCAGCTCAGCGACAACGTCTTCGCCCGCATCCAGGCCCTGCCGAGCGCCGGATACCACTCTCTGACGCCGCCGCGGCGCCGCGAGTGGGTCGAGGCGACCCTCGCCGCCCTTCGCACCCCGCGAAGCGACAACGACGGAGCGGCCGGCGCTCTCCGACGGTCGGACATCCACAACGTGACGGGGCCGCCTGCAGGGCCAGTTCGGGGTCCATCGTCCGTCGGCGGATCCCCGTCGTCTGCTCAGCGCCTGGCGGCGCCACCGCCGGCGCGTCGCACCGACCCGCGGCCGCCGGCCCGGCAGGCGCCGCTCCGCGCGTCGCCGGAGGATATCCAGGCGTGGGGTGTCCAGGCTCCGATCCGCGTGCTGAAACGCATCGGCCTGTCCGTCGCGGTGAAGCTCGAGAAGCTCGGCATCGAGACCGTCGGCGACCTGTTGCTCTTCTTCCCGCGCCGGCACGTCGACTACGGCGACCCGGTTCCGGTCGCGGATCTGGAGCTTGGCCGCGAGCAGACGGTCCGCGCCCACGTGTGGAGTGCGAGAGAACGCATGATGGGCTTCCGCATGCGTTCGACCGAAGCGTCGATCGGCGACTCCTCCGGGATGATGACGTGCGTCTGGTTCAACCAGCCCTGGGTGGCGAAGCAGCTCCCCGTCAACGCCGAGATCGTCGTGTCGGGCCGCGTCACGGAGTACCAGGGGCGGCCGAAGTTCGACAACCCCGAGTGGGAGTTGTGGAGTCCCGACCTGCTGCACACGGGCCGGCTCGTCCCCATCTACCCGCTGACCGCCGGCCTCGCCAACCGCTCCCTGCGGCGCGTCATGCAGGAGGCCCTCGACCGGTTCGTCGCGAAGCTGCCGGATCACCTGCCGACAGAGATGCGTGAGCGGCTCGGCCTCGCGGGCATCGCCGAAGCCGTGTCGCAGATGCATTACCCGACCGACCGCGCGTCGCTGGAGCGCGCGCGCACGCGGCTGGCGTTCGAGGAGCTGCTGCCGATCCAGATCACCATGCAGCTCCGGCGCCGAGTGTTCCAGACATCGGCGCCGGCGGAGCCGATGCCGATGTCGGCGTCCCTGGAGCGCCAGTTCAAGAACGGGCTGCCCTTCGCCCTCACGGGCGCCCAGGAGCGGGTGCTCTTTGACGTGCTGAACGACCTCCGCAAGCCGATGCCGATGTCGCGTCTCGTGCAGGGCGACGTGGGTAGCGGCAAGACGGTGATCGCCGCCGCCGCGCTCCTCGCCGCGATCGAGAACGGGCGCCAGGGCGTGATGATGGCGCCGACCGAGATCCTCGCCGAGCAGCACTTCCGCACGCTCAAGCAGATCTTCGGCGCGGACGGCGGTGACGGGCCGGTCGCGACGGCGGCGGTGCGCTACGAGGCCGTATCGCAGGAACGGGCCGCCTCGCAATCGACGGGGCGCTCCAACCGCGCCGTCACCATTGCACTGCTGACCGGCGGCCTGAAGGCGAAAGAGCGGCGAGAGCTGTACGCGGCGCTGGAGGCGGGCGATATCGATGTCGCCTGCGGCACGCACGCGCTGATCCAGGGCGGCGTGCGTTTCCACGACCTGGGAGTCGCCGTCGTCGACGAGCAGCACCGCTTCGGGGTCATGCAGCGCGCCGCCCTGCGCGAGAAGGGGGCGCACGCCGCGCACACGCCGCACATGCTCGTGATGACCGCGACGCCGATCCCGCGCACGCTCGCGCTCACGCTGTACGGCGACCTCGACATCTCGGTCGTCGACGAGATGCCGCCGGGCCGGCAGAAGATCAAGACAACGTGGGTGGGCCCGGACGAGCGCGCCGACGCGGAGCGCTTCGTGCGCGAGCAGGTGGAGGCGGGACGCCAGGCGTTCATCATCTGCCCGCTCGTCGAGGAGTCCGAGACGCTCGACGTGAAGTCGGCGACGGCAGAGTACGAGCGGCTGCGCCGGCAGGTGTACCCGGACCTGCGGCTCGAACTGCTGCACGGTCGCATGGCGGCGAAGCAGAAGGACGCCGTCATGCGCCGCTTCCGCGAGGGCGAGGCGGACATCCTCGTCTCGACGGCGGTGATCGAGGTGGGCATCGACGTGCCGAACGCGACCGTCATGATGATCGAAGGTGCGGACCGCTTCGGGCTGGCGCAGCTGCACCAGTTCCGCGGGCGCGTCGGGCGTGGCGTGGAGCAAAGCTACTGTCTTCTCCTGTGCGATGAGCCTGGCGACGAGGCGCGCAAACGCCTGCAGCTGATGGAGGAGACGACGGATGGCTTCCGGCTTGCCGAGGCGGACATGGAGTCGCGCGGCCCCGGGCAGTTCTTCGGCACGAAACAGTCTGGCCTGCCCGGGCTTAAAGTGGCGAAGCTCACCGACGTGAAACTCATCGAGCTGACCCGCGTCGAGGCGGCCCGCCTGCTTGACGAAGACCACGGCCTGACGCGCCCGGAGCATCTGGGGCTGAACCACGCCGTCAAGCGGGTCATGGACTCGGTCGTCGACGAAGAGCACTAACCGGCAGCCGAGCGGAGAACCGGAATCTGGAGCCACGCGCCTGCCGCGGCTACATTGCCCTCGCAGGAGGGATTCGGCATGGCCGCGGAAGCACTCAGCCACGAACACGTCACCGTACATGGGGTGAAGCTGCATTACGTGCGCCAGGGCGCGGGCGAGCCGCTCCTGCTCATCCACGGCTGGCCCGGGTTCTGGTTCGAGTGGCACCGGAACATCGACGCGCTGGCCGGGCACTACGACGTGATCGCGCCGGACATGCGCGGGTACGCCTACTCCGACAAGCCCGACGTCGCGCCCGAAGCCGGCTACACCGACACGGCGTATGCCGACGATATCAGGGGACTGATTGACTCCCTCGGCTTCGCGAAGGTGCGCATCGTCTCGCACGACTTCGGTGCGATCTGGGTGCAGCGCTTCGCCCGCTTGTACCCGGAGCGGCTCGCGAAACTGATGCTCTTCGACCCGCCGTACCCCGGCATCGGCGCCCGCTGGTTCGAGGTGCCGCACGTGCTGAACACGTGGTACCAGCTCTTCCACCAGCAGCCGTGGGCGGAGGACCTCGTCGGCTCCAGCCGGAAGGCGACGGAGATCTATCTGCGGCACTTCCTGTCGGCGTGGTGCGCGAAGCCAGGCGTCTGGACCGACGACGAGATCGCGGCATACGTCGAGGCGTATTCGCAGCCGGGCGCGCTCCGCGGCGGGTTCAATTGCTACCGCGCGGCGCTCCGAGGCGGTGCGTTTGCGGGCGCCGACAAGAAGGTCGAGACGCCGACGCGCGTCCTCTGGGGGGATGGCGACTCGATCATCCCCTTCGCGTGGTCGGACAGGCTCGGCGACTTCTTCGCAAACTTCGAACTGAAGAAGATGGAGGGCCTGGGCCATTTCATGATGCGCGAGGATCCGGAGCGGATCAACGCCGAGATACTCGACTTCATGAAGGCCTAGGCGCAGAGCCAGATGCGCGTGCAACTCGACCAGATCAACGTCCGCACCCGCGGGATCGGCCATTTCGCGGAGATCACGCAAGCGGTGGCCGATGTAGTTGCGCGCTCCGACGTCGGCGAGGGCATCGTGCTCGTGCGCAGCCGGCACACAACGGCGGCGATCACCTGCAACGAGCCGGACACGCGCCTCCACGCCGACATGCGGGACGCCGTCTCTGCGACCTTTCCGACATCGCGGAGCTACCGGCATATCGAAGAGGGCGCGGAGAACGCCGTCGCGCACCTCGCGACGGCGATGCTCTTCGGCGAGTCGACCTGGGCGCCGGTGCGTGGCGGGCGGCTGGACCTCGGGACGTGGCAGCACCTCTACCTCGTCGAGCTGTACGAGGCGCGAACGCGGGAAGTGGACGTGGCCGTCCTGGGCGAGTGACGCGTTGCCCCTGTGCCCGGCTCCGATGACAATGACCCGCCGGGACGCGTCCCGAACAGGCTGAACGACGATATGGACCTCGAGTTGAAAGGCAGAGTCGCGCTCGTGACCGGTGCCTCGCGTGGCATCGGGCGCGCGATCGCGATCGCGCTCGCGGCCGAGGGCTGCGATGTGGGGCTGATCGCCCGCGGAGAAGCGGCGCTTCGAGACGCGCAGGGTGCGGTGGAGGCCTGCGGCGTGCGCGGGGCGGCGATCGTCGCCGACGTCACGGTGACGGAGGACGTCGACCGCATGGTGCGCGAGTGCGCGTCGCAACTCGGCGGCATCGACATCCTGGTGAACAACGCCGGCGGGTCGTTCGCCGACGACGACGCCGGCTGGGAGAGCGCGTTCCACGCCAACATCGGGGCCGCGGTGCGGGCGACGCGCGCCGTCGTGCCGCATATGCGGGCACGCGGCGGCGGCGCCATCGTCCACATCGCGTCGATCTGGGGGCGCGAGGCCGGCGGAGGTCTCCCGTACAACGCGATGAAGGCGGCGATGATCAGCCACGCAAAGAACTCGGCGCTCGCGTTCGCGAAGGACAACGTTCGCGTCAACAGCGTCGCGCCCGGCTCGATACAATTCCCCGGCGGATCCTGGGACCGGCGCGTCGAAGCGGATCCGGAGGGCATGACGCGCTTCGTCGAGCAAAACATCGCCATGGGCCGGTTCGGGCATCCGGAGGAGGTGGCGAGCGTCGTTGCGTTCCTCTGCTCGCCGCGGGCGAGCTGGGTGACCGGCGCCTGCATCAACGTGGACGGCGGGCAGACGAAGAGCAACATCTAGGGACGGGGGGTGGGTCATTGGCCGTTGGGCCGCTCGCACATGGTTGCTGCTCGTCGGTGCCGCTCGATGGCTGACCGGCTCGCTGCCCACGCCGCCGCGCTACTCGTCGAGTGGTACGGCGCGCGCACCGGGCGGGACTATGCGTTCACATCGTCGATCGAGGGCGCCGTGCCGGCGTTCGTCGCCGAGGCCGGGGACAGCCGCATCGCGTTCGCCGTTGCGCAGCTCTGGGAGGCAGCGGACGACCCGGCTTCCGAGCTGGCGCGCGCCCGCATGGAGGAGCGACTCGATGCCGGCAGCGTACACGGGCCGTTCATGCTCTGGACGCCGCCTCGCGCTTCGCTCCCGTCCGCGGAGCCGGAGGCATCGGACTTCGTCCAGCGCGTGCAGCGCGCGGCCGCTCCGCTGCGTGATGGCGGACGGGCGGAGGTCGAGTTCCCGGTGCCTATCCAGCTCGGCAAGCTGCGCGACGAAGGCGGCTACGCCTCGGTGACCGGCGGGCTCGGCCGCTGGTGGACGCTGATCACCGAGCGCGTGAACGGCACGTTCCAGGTCAACAGCGCGCGGATGCGGCGCGCACCCCAGTCCGCCGAGGCGCGCGAGCGCCTCTTCGAGCGGATCGGGCAGGCGTCGCAGGGCCTGAACACCGGCGACGCCGTCGAGATTGATGCGACGGAGGCGTGGACGTTGCAGCGCCTGGCGCACGTGCCACCCGGCGCGACCGGCTTCGCGATCGCGATGGCGCCCCCGAAGACCGACCCGGCGGACGGGACGCTGCTGCGGCGGCTGGTGCGGAAGCGTCTGAAAGACGCGAGCGCGGCGGTCGCCGGCATCGACGCCGACGTGACCGGCGTGGCGCTCGTGGCGATCTACGAGTACGCGGAGCACGAGAACATCGGCTCGTTCGTCAAGTCGCTCGACCCTTCGCTGTACGCTCCATTCCAGCTCGTCGCGGCGATCGCCGACGGCGAAGTGCGCCCGATCTTCCAACCGCGCTGAGCGGCCCGCCCGCGCGTGGGGTGCGCCGTCAGCCGCGGAACGCCCCGCGGAGGAAGAACCAGAGGTTCGCCGGGCGCTCGGCCAGCCGCCGCATGAGGTACGGGTACCAGTGGCTGCCGTACGGCACGTAGATGCGCACGCGGTAGCCGGCGTCGCGCAGGGATCGCTGGAGGCCGCCGCGAATGCCGTACAGCATCTGGTACTCGACGCCGCCTTCGGGCGTCGCATGGGCGCGAGCGGACGCCATGGCGGCGCGGATCATCCGCCCGTCGTGCGTGGCGACGGCGAGCCAGCCACCCTCGGCCATGTGCGACAGGTAGGCGTCGACGAGGCTCCGGTAGCCGGCATCGACCTCTTGCTTCGCCTGGAACGCCACGGCGGGCGGCTCCCGATAGGCGCCCTTCACGAGCCTGACCGGCGCGCCCTCGCGGGCGAGTTCTGCGATGTCGTCCGCGCTGCGGCGCAGATATGCCTGGACGACGACGCCGACGTTCCGGTGGGAGCGGCGCGCGTCGCGGAACATGCGCAGCGTGCTCTCCGTGTAGCGCGACTCCTCCATGTCGATGCGCACGAACGTGCCCGCGGCGGCCGCGCTCGCGAGCACGCGGTCGAGCATGCGGACGGCGAGGTCCGCGTCGAACGCGAGTCCCAGCTCCGTCAGCTTGATCGACAGGTGGCTGCGCAGGCCGTGGGTCCGCACGGCATCCGCGAGCGATTCGAACTCGGAGACGGCGCGTTCGACCTCGGACGGGGACGTAACGGCTTCGCCGAGAAACGAGACGGTCGCGTCGAGGCCGGCGGCGTTGAGGCGGCGCACGGCGGCGATGACATCGTCGCGAGTCGCACCGGCGACGAAGCGTCGCGAGAACCCGCGGAAGCCCGGCACGTTGGTCGCGACGTGCTCCGCGAACCCGCTTCGCGACAGGAGGAGGATGGCCTGGCTCAGCATCTGCCCCACGTTACAGGCGATCGCGGACGATCTTTCGCCGGCCACGCGCCGGACGGCGTTGCGAACAGCACGTTGTCAACTCCCGCCACAAAGACTTGACGGCGCGGCATCGACGCGGGGTCGCCTCACGCCTACGATCGTGGCATGAGGATCACGGTCGCGCTCACGCCGAAGCTCCTTCGCGAGCCGCGCCGCCACGCCGTCGCCGTCGTCGACGTACTGCGGGCGACCACCTCGCTGCTGGCGATGTTCGAGCAGGGGTTGTCGCGGGCGATCGTGAGCAGCAACATCCAGGAGGCGCGGAAGCTCTCGCTCGCGAACGTCTCGCTGCTGTGCGGTGAGGTGAAGGCGGTCCAGCCGCCGGGCTTCGACTACGGCAACTCGCCCGCTCAATTCGCGACGCTCCCACTCAAGGGTAAGTCTGCGGTGCTCTTCACCACCAATGGCACGCGGGCGGTGGCGGCGGCGTCGGGGGCGCCGTTCGTCGCGATGGCGGCGTTGCGCAACCGCCGGGCCGCGGCGCAACGGCTGGTCGCCGAAGCCACCCGCCGCGAACTCGACGTCGCGCTGGTGTGCGCCGGGAGCGAGCGTGGCGCGGCCTTCAGCCTGGAGGATACGGCCGCGGCGGGGGCGGTCATTGAAGCGGCCGTGGACGCGGACGCCGCGCTGGCGCTGACGGACGAGGCGTGGGCGGCGTTGCACCTCTGGCGCTGGTATCGCGGCGATGCGATGCGCGCCTTCCGGCAGTCGGCGCACGGCCGCGCGCTCCGGGAGCTGGGCTTCGAGGCGGACCTGGAGTACGCAGCGGTCATCGACTCGTCGGAGATCGTCCCGTCGCTGGCGGAAGAAGGTGGCATGAACGTCCTCCGCGTGCGTCCGCCCGGCGCGGCCGAGGCTGACGCGGGGCGAAAGTTGCTGCCAGGCTGCTGACACCTTTTGGGTGGATCGAAGCTGGATCCGAGTTCGTTTCTGCATTTTTCGCTGTTCTCAGGCGAGGAGTGTCTCACCGCCGCGGCGGGGCTCAGAGCGACTAACCAGCGTGCAGGAGACGGCGCCGAGCTCCAAGCCGGCGATGTCACCACGCGCGGCGAGCCGGGCGGCGTGCTGTCGCGGCGGCCGAGCGCTGGGGAGGTTATGGTCGCGTCTGGCCGTTGCCCATCACGATCCACTTGTATGTGCAGATCTCGCGCAGGCCGACGGGACCGCGGGCGCCAAACTTCTGCGTGGCGTCGATGATCTCGGCACCGAGGCCAAACTCGGCGCCGTCGGTGAACTGCGTGCTGGCGTTGACGTAGCACACGGCCGTGTCGACCTCGCGCAGGAAGCGCATGGCGGTAGAGTAGTTCTCGGTGACGATGGCGTCAGAATGGCCGCTGCTGTAGCGGTAGATGAAGTCGACGGCATCATCGTAGGAGTCGACGACCTTCACGGAGGCGATGAGGGCGAGCCACTCCTTGCCAAAATCGCCGTCGCCCGCGCGAACGACGCCGTCGCGGCCGGCGAGCGCATCATACGCGCGCTCGTCGCAGCGCAGCTCGACGCCCTTCGCGGCGAGCGCGGTCGCAACGTCCGGCAGGAAACGAGAGGCGACGCCGGCGTGGACGACGATCGTGTCGAGCGCGTTGCAGATGCTGTAGCGGCGCGTCTTCGCGTTGACGACGATGTCGCACGCCTTCGCCAGGTCGGCGTCACGGTCGACGTACGTGTGGCACACGCCGATGCCGCCGATGAGCACGGGCATGGTGGCGTGCTTCTCGACGAAGCGAATCAGCTCTTCTCCGCCGCGCGGCACGACCAGGTCGATGTACTCCCTGGCGGCCAGCATTTCGGACACGATGGCGCGGTCGCTGGACTCGATGATCTGGACGGCGCCGGCGGGCACGCCGGCCCGGCCGAGCGCCGCGTGGATCACGCGCCCGAGGACGATATTGGACTGCAGCGCCTCCTTGCCGCCGCGCAGCACTGTGGCGCTGCCCGCCTTGAGGCAAAGGGAGGCGATGTCGACGGTGACGTTCGGCCGGTTCTCGTAGATGGCGCCGATGACGCCGAAGGGGACGCGCATCTTGCCGGCCATCATGCCGTTGGGCAGCGTGCGCATCTCGATCATCTCGCCGACGGGGTCGGGGAGGAGGGCGACGTTCCGGACGTCCGCGGCGATCGCTTCGATCCGCTCCCGCGAGAGCGTGAGCCGGTCGATGATGCCTTCGCCGAGCCCGTCCCGACGGCCGCGCTCGCGATCGCCGGCGTTGGCGGCGATGATCTCGTCGGCGTGCGCCACCAGGTCGTCGGCAAGCGCGCGCAGCGCGGCATTCTTGACCTGGGTGGAGAGCGTGGCGAGGCGGCGCGCGGCCTGCTTTGCGTCGCGCGCCTTCTGCTCGATCTCGGACGCCGTCGTGGTCATCTCGCCGCCTGCACCGACCTGCGGAGTGCCGACATTCTAGCAAACCGGCCGCGCCCGGCGCGTCGCGCCGGCCGGCCGACACATCCGCGGCGTTGTCAACAACAGTGGAAGAAGCGACGCGATCGCTTGCATACGGGGCGACCGTGTTATGATGAACGTGCGGACAACGCGCCGCGGGAGGGGCAGCTGGACACCGAGTATCGCATCGACGTTTCCGAGGTGAACCGCAACGTTGACGTGGCGGAAGTCGTCGCGCTGTACTTCCCGCTGCTGCGCAAGACGCTGCTCATGGACTTCCGCACGAACGACGTGGACGGCGCGATGATCCGGGTGGTCCCGATGGCGAACACGCCGGAGGAGCGCTTCCAGTCGCTCGTGAAGATGCGCCCGCGCTTCCGCAAGCCCGACAGCATCACGATTATCCCGTGGCCGCGCTACGTCCAGAGCATCGCCGACCTGGGGATCTGGGACCACGTGGTGCGGCGGTACGCCGACACGGGCTCGCCCGAGATCGTGCGCGAGTGCGAGAAGTGCTTCGGCGAGCTCGTCAAGCTGGAGCGCGAGGAGATCGCCCGGGCGATCACCGGCGAGAACTACGAGACGATGTGGGGCGAGCCCGGTGTGGCGGAGGAAGCCCTGATCGCCGACGATGATCTCGACGAAGATGGCGAGGACGACGACGTGTTCGACGAGGACGCGCCGTAGCGGAGAGCGGAGCCACCGGCCCGGTCCGCGCGCACCTGCAAGCCGGCTTTCGGGTAAGATTGCCCTGACGGAGGCGACCGCATGAGCGCTCGTCAGCTGGGCAGGGCAAACGCAGCTTCGCAGGCGCGTCTGTCGCTCATCCTCCTCCTCCTCGCCGGCTGGGACCTGCTGGCGTTCCTCCTGGAGCTCACGAACACGCGACTGCTCGCGATCGGCACGATCGACGGCGCCCTCGGCGCGCGCAGCGTGAGCGGCGCGACGGCCGTGCTGGCCATCGCGTACGCCTACGCGGCGCGCAACCCGCTTCGCTACCGGTTCGTGGTCTGGCTCGCGTCGATCGAGCAGCTGGTCGCCCTCTTCGCGTGCGCGTTTCATCTCGCGCGCGGCGACCTCGGCGTTACGCAGGCGACGCTGCCGGCGCTCGTCGCGGTAGGGTTCCTGGTGGCGCTCATCGCGAACCTTCCCCGCCAGACCGAGGGCCCATGACGCGCGACCGCGCGGAGAACTCCCAGCCGCCCGCGACGGAGCCGGAGCGCACGCCGATCCAGGTCGTGAGCGCGTACGGCGCCGTGCGCATCGTGCTGGTGCTGATGGCGATCTGGACGTTTATCGAAGGGTTCGCGCTCGCCACCGGCGGCCTGGGCGCGCTGACGCTCGGCGGCAACGACCGGACGGCCGAGCGGATCATCGGCGCGCAGATGCTGGTGTTTGTGCCGGTGTACGCGCTGCTCGCGTTCCGGCGAGAGCGCTACCGCCTCCTGATGTGGATACCGTACGCGGCGCAGGCGGCGATCGTGGTCCCCACCGCCTGGAGCGTGCTCCGGTACGCGGATGGAGACGGCCTGCTGCTGCTCACCGTGTCGGTCTTCTTCCTGGCGATGCTGATCTACTTCTGGTGGCAGAGCCACGACCCGGGGTTCTTCCAGCCAGAGGAGGACGAGGCGGAGGACGGCGACGAAGACGATGACGACGCGCCGGATGACCGCCGGGCGCGGGGCGACCCCGACGCCGGATCGTCGCGGCGCTACAGGCGGCGCTGACCGCGCGGCGCCGTCATGTGACGGCCGTCAGCGGCGTCCCGCAGTTCGTGCAGAACGCGGCCGCGTCGCCTGCCGCGGCTCCGCACTGCGTGCAAAACCGGGGCCGGGCTGGCGGCGCGCCGGCGGGCAGGGCGGGAGCGGAGCCGGCGTGACCGGAGCTGTCAGCGGCAGCCGGGGCGTCGTCCTGGCGGCTGGCGCGCCGAAACTCGCGGATGCTCTTGCCCAGCGCGCCCCCGAGGTCCGCGGCCTTGCCGGGGCCGAAGAGCAGCACGACGATGAGGGCGACGATCGCCAGCTCGAGGGGGCCGATATCGGGCAAGGCGGGTCTCCTGAACGCGCTTCTGCGGCCATGATAAGGGTCCAGGATTGGACGAAGGTGAGGGGCGGGAGCCTTCGGCCGGTTGACACTCGTCCGCGGACGGGCTGATACTCACCATACGGTCGCAAATACCCGACCAACTGGTCAGGCGCGGACCGCGACGGACCGGATGCCTGAGCCGCTCACCGCACCGCACGTCCTGGAGTATCCGTACACGCGCAGCGTGGGTCCGGTCATGGGCGCGTTCTTCGCGGCGCTGCGGGAGCGGCGGATCGTGGGGGTGCGGGGAAGCGACGGGCGCGTCATCGTGCCGCCGCAGGAGTACGACCCGACGACCTCGGAGGCTCTCGGCGAACTGGCCGACGTTGCCGACGCCGGGACCGTGACGGCGTGGACGTGGATCTCCGCGCCGCGCCCGAAGCACCCGCTCCAGCGGCCGTTCGCGTTTGCGTTGATCCGCCTGGACGGAGCGGATACCGCGATGCTCCACGCCGTCGATGCCGGCGAGGAGCAGGTGATGCGCACAGGGATGCGGGTGCGGGCCTGCTGGCGCGAGGAGCCGCGTGGCGACATCCACGACATCGCCTGTTTCGAGCGGGAGCCGGAACCATGAGTGATCCGGTGATGGTCATCGCGACGCCGATCCGGCTGGACTACACGTATACGGCGGGGCAGGCGTCGTCGAGGTTCCTGCGCGGGCTGACGGAGCGCAAACTCCTGGGCCAACGCTGCCCGGAATGCCGCAAAGTTTACATCCCGCCGCGGGGCTCCTGTCCCACCTGCGGTGTGCCGACGGCTGAAGACGTCGAGTGCAAGGACACGGGGACGGTGACGACGTTCTGCGTCGTCAACATCCCCTTCCCGGGGCAGGCGATCCGGCCGCCCTTCGTCGCCGCCTCGGTGCTGCTCGACGGCGCCGACATCGCGCTGTTCCACCTGCTGCAGGAGGTGGATGTGCAGCAGGCGCGGATGGGCATGCGCGTCGAGGCGCTGTGGGTGCCCGACGAGGAGCTGCGCCCGAGCATGGAGAGCATTCGTTACTTCCGGCCCAGCGGCGAGCCGGACGCGCCGTACGCCAGCTACAAGGACCACCTCTGATGCGGGACGTCGCTGTCGTGTCGTTCGCTCAATCGCCGTACGTGCGTCAGGACCTCGATCGCAACGAGGTCGAGATGCTGATGCCCGTGATCACGGGGGCGATCGAGCGCAGCGGCATTCCCCGCAAGGAGATCGGGTTCGTCGTCTCGGGGAGTTGCGACTACCTCGCGGGCCAGCCCTTCGCGTTCGTGAACGCGCTCGACGCCGTCGGCGCCTGGCCGCCCATCGCGGAGTCCCACGTCGAGATGGACGGCGCGTGGGCGCTGTACGAGGCGTGGGTGCGCCTGCAGTGCGGGGACGTCGACTCGGCGCTGGTGTACGCGTTCGGCAAGTCATCGCTCGGCGACATCCGCGACGTGCTGACGCTGCAGCTGGATCCCTATTACGTGGCGCCGCTCTGGCCTGACAGCGTGAGCATCGCCGCGCTGCAGGCGCGGGCGCTCCTGGACTCCGGCCGGTACGTGGAGCGCGACTTCGCGGAGGTGGCGGCGCGCAGCCGCCGCGACGCGACGGCGAATCCCGCCGCGCAGGTGAAGGGCGCCGACGCCGTCGACGATCTCCTCGCGGAGCCGTACATCGCCTCCCCGCTCCGCAAGCATGACTGCCCGCCGATCAGCGACGGAGCGGCGGCCGTTGTGCTCGCCGCCGGCGACGTCGCCCGTTCGGTGTGCGCGCGCCCGGCGTGGATCCGCGGCATCGACCACCGCATCGAGGCGCACGCGCTCGGCGCGCGTGACCTCGCGGAGTCGCCGTCGACGCGCACGGCGGGGGAGCGGGCCGGAGCGCACAACGGCCGCGCGTTCGACATCGCCGAGCTGCACGCGCCGTTCTCGCACCAGGAGCTGATCCTGCGCGACGCGCTGGGCCTGGACGCGGGCGTGCGGATCAACCCGTCGGGCGGCGCGCTCGCCGCGAACGCGGTGATGGTCGCGGGGCTCGCACGCATCGGCGAGGCGGCGATGCGGATCATCGAGGGCGAGGCGTCGCGGGCACTCGCCCACGCGACGTCGGGGCCGGCGCTGCAGCAGAACCTGGTGTGCGTGATGGAGGCGTCGTGAAGGACAGACAACAGAGAACAGACGACAGAGCGCAGACAGCAGACAACAGGGAGCGGACAACAGACGGCAGGCAGCGGACAACAGACGGCAGGCAGGGGACCGGGGGTTGTGTGCGTGCGCACGAGCCTCGCGCGCGACTCGCACGCGGGGCAGGCGGGGGCGCCTGCCCTCCGCTGTCGGACGCGATTGTCGTCGCGCGTCTGCGAATGCACGCGTTTTCGGCCGCAGCGTCGCGGGCGGAGGGCGTACCTGGAGCCCGCCATGGCTGAGGCATGCGCGGTGATCGGCATCGGCCAGACGAAGCACGCGTCGAAGCGCGCGGACGTTTCGATCCCGGGCCTCGTGCGCGAGGCCGCGGTGCGCGCGCTGGAGGACGCGGGGCTCGCGTGGCGCGATATCGATGCCGTCGTCATCGGCAAGGCGCCGGACATGTTCGAGGGCGTGATGATGCCGGAGCTGTACCTGGCCGACGCCCTGGGCGCGGCCGGCAAGCCGATGTTGCGGGTGCACACGGCGGGGAGCGTCGGCGGGTCGACGGCGATCGTCGCGTCGCACCTGGTGGAAGCAGGAGTGCACGAACGCGTGCTGACGGTGGCCTTCGAGAAGCAGTCGGAGAGCGACGCGATGTGGGCGCTGGCGCCGAAGATCCCGTTCCAGCCGACGACAGTCGCCGGCGCGGGCGGTTACTTCGCGCCGCATATCCGGTCGTACATGCGCCGCTCGGGCGCGCCGCCGCACATCGGGATGATGGTGGCGGTGAAGGACCGGCTGAACGCGCTGAAGAATCCGTACGCGCACCTGCACCAGCCCGACATCAGCATGGAGAGCGTCGCCGCGTCGCCGATGCTCTGGGACCCGGTCCGCTATGCCGAGACGTGCCCTTCGTCGGACGGCGCCTGCGCGATGGTGCTGGCGAGCGCGGCGGCCGCCGCGCGCGCGCCGCGGCCGCCGGCGTGGGTGCACGCATCGGCCATGCGCAGCGAGCCGACGATGTTCTCGGGGCGGGACCAGGTCAACCCGCGGGCGGGGCGGGACTGCGCCGCCGAGGTCTATCGCCGCGCGGGGATCGGCGATCCGCGGCGCGAGATCGATGTCGCCGAGATCTACGTGCCGTTCTCCTGGTTCGAGCCGATGTGGATGGAGAACCTGGGGTTCGCGAAGGAGGGCGAGGGATGGCGGATGACGGAGGCGGGCGCGACGGCGATGGACGGCGACCTGCCGGTCAACCCGTCGGGCGGTGTACTATCGTCGAATCCGATCGGGGCGTCCGGCATGCTGCGTTTCGCCGAGGCGGCGATGCAGGTGCGGGGCCAGGCGGGAGCGCACCAGGTCGACGGGGCGCGGCGGGCGCTCGGCCACGCGTATGGCGGCGGATCGCAGTTCTTCTCGATGTGGATCGTGGGGAGGGAGAAGCCGTGAGGGCGGGGGGACGGCGAACAGCAAACGGCAAAGAGCAAACAGCAAAGAGCCTACGGCAAACAGCCAACAGCAAAGAGCAAGGAGCAAGGAGCAAGGAGCAAAGAATAATGACAACAGACAACAGGCAGCGGACAACGGAAGCGCACCGCTGAACGACTGACGGACTGATGGACTACCACTACAACCTGGCTGATCTGTTTGAGATCGTGGCGGACGCGGTGCCGGAGCGGGAGGCCGTGGTGCAGGGGGAGCGGCGGGTGACGTTCGCGCAGCTCGACGAGCGGGCTACGCGGCTGGCGCACCACCTGCAGGCGGCGGGCGTGCGGCAGGGCGACCGCGTGGGGCTGTACCTGTACAACTGCCCGGAGTACCTGGAGGGCGCGCTCGCGGCGTGGAAGATCCGCGCCGTGCCGATCAACATCAACTATCGGTACGTAGAGGACGAGCTGCGCTACCTGTTCGACGACGCCGGCCTGTCGGCGCTGATCTTCCACGAGGAGTTCGCGCCTCGCGTGGCGTCGGTCGCGCCGGCGGTGCCGTCGCTCCGGGCGTTCGTGTCGGTACGCGACGCCGTTGGGGGAGACGCCGGCGTGCGGGCACCCGGGACGGTGGCCGGAGCCGTCGAGTACGAATCGGCGGTCGCCGGCGGGTCGGCGGAACGCGACTTCGGGGAGCGGTCGGGCGACGACCTGTACATCATCTACACCGGGGGCACGACCGGCATGCCGAAGGGCGTGATGTGGCGGCACGAGGACGTCTTCTTCGCCGGTCTGCAGGGCGGCAACCCGGGCGCGCCCGACATCACAACGCCGGACGAGCTGGGCACGAACGCAATCGCCCGTACGAACGCGCCCGCGACGATGCCGGTGGCGCCGCTGATGCACGGCAACGGGCACTGGTCCAGCCTGATCGGCATGCACGGCGGAGGGAAGGTGGTGCTGGCGACGTCGCATCGCCTGGACGCGCACGAGGTGTGGTCGCTTGTCGGGCGCGAACGCGTGAACATCCTGTCGATCGTCGGCGACGCGATGGCGCGGCCGCTGGCGGACGCGCTGCACGCGGGCGGGGCAGGCTACGATCTGTCGCCGCTGCTCGTGCTGACGTCGGCGGGGGCGCTGTTCTCGGACGACGTGAAGGAGAAGCTGCGCGCGAAGCTGGGAAGCACGCTGATCATCGATGCCTTCGGGATGTCGGAAGCGGGGCACCAGGGGATGAACCTGGGACGCAACGGCGACGGCAAGTTGCGGTTTTCGATCGACGCCTTCACGGCGGTGCTCGACGAAGACCTGCGCCGCATCGAGCCCGGCTCCGCGAAGGTGGGGATGCTCGGGCGCTGCGGGCGGCTGCCGCTGGGCTACTGGAAGGACGCGGACAAGACGGACCGCACGTTCGTCCGGGACGCGGACGGGACGCGCTGGGTGGTCGCGGGCGACATGGCGACAGTGGAGCCGGACGGGAGCGTGATCGTGCTGGGGCGCGGCTCGTTCTGCATCAACAGCGGCGGCGAGAAGATCTATCCGGAAGAGGTGGAGATGGCGCTGAAGTCGCACCCCTCCGTCTTCGACGCGCTGGTCGTCGGCGTGCCGGACGAGCGCTGGGGCGAGCGGGTCGCCGCGGTCGTGCAGCCGCGCGAGGGGCGGAGCATCACGCTGGCCGAGGTGGACGCGCATTGCCGCGCGAAGGTGTCCGGCTACAAGGTCCCGCGCGAGCTGCGCATCGTCGGGGAGATCCAGCGCTCGCCGAGCGGGAAGGCGGACTACAGGTGGGCGCGCGCCGTGGCGGCGGGCGGGACGGAAGTGGGAAGCGAGAGGTGAGAAGCGGGATGCGAGAAGCGGGAAGAGATGGTGGCGAGGGTATGGCGCCTGAGCGCTACGCGTGGACGTCATTCTGAGCGAAGCGAAGAATCTTGTCAGTGATGAGTGCACAACGCCGGTATCACGTCTACATCATGGCGAACCGCTCGAAGACGCTATACGCGGGCGTGACGAACAACATCGCTCAGCGGGTGTACCAGCACAAGAACAAACTCGTGCCAGGATTCACGTCGCGATACAACACGGCGACGCTGGTATACATCGAGGAGACCGGAGACGTACGCGCGGCGATCGCGCGCGAGAAGCAGATCAAAGGGTGGAGGAGGAGTAAGAAGATCGCTTTGGTTGAGTCGCTCAACCCGGAGTGGGACGACCTGAGCGTGACGTGGTTTGCGGCCGGGGAAGATCCTTCGCTTCGCTCAGGATGACATGAGTGATGACGGCGACGCGATCGAGTGGCGCCGACGAGGGGCACGGGCAATTGATCGTCGGGGGCGTCCGGCCGAAGTTGGACCTGGGCGCGGCGTGGGTGGCGGGCGGCGTAGATCCTTCGCTTTGCTCAGGATGACATGAGTGATGACGGCGACGCGATCGGGTGGCGGCGACGCGGGGCACGGGCCATTGATCGTCGGAGGCGTCCGGCCGAAGTTGGACCTGGGCGCGGCGTGGGTGGCGGGCGGCGTAGATCCTTCGCTTTGCTCAGGATGAGATGAGTGATGACGGCGAGGCGATCGAGTGGCGCCGACGAGGGGCACGGGCCATTGATCGTCGGAGGCGTCCGGCCGAAGTTGGACCTGGGCGCGGCGTGGGTGGCGGGCGGCGTAGATCCTTCGCTTTGCTCAGGATGAGATGAGTGATGACGGCGAGGCGATCGAGTGGCGCCGACGAGGGGCACGGGCAATTGATCGTCGGGGACGTCCGGCCGAAGTTGGACCTGGGCGCGGCGTGGGTGGCGGGCGGCGTAGATCCTTCGCTTCGCTCAGGATGAGATGAGTGATGACGGCGACGCGATCGGGTGGCGGCGACGCGGGGCACGGGCCATTGATCGTCGGGGGCGTCCGGCCGAAGTTGGACCTGGGCGCGGCGTGGGTGGCGGGCGGTGTAGATCCTTCGCTTCGCTCAGGATGACTTTGACCTGGAGTCAGCGCATGGCAATGGAGACGAGATGAGCGAACCGGCACTGCTGATCGACCGCGACGGCTACATCGTCACGTTGACGATGAACCGGCCCGAGGTGAAGAACGCCATCAATATGGAGATGCTGTGCCGGCTCGCCGACGCCTGGCAGGTGATCGATGGCGACCCGGAGGTCCGCTGCGCGATCCTCACGGGCGCGGGCGATGATTTCTGCGCGGGCGCCGACCTCGACAAGCTGGTGGCGCGGTCGATGGAGAACCTGCCGCCCGAGGACGAGTTCGAGGAGCGTATCCGCGCCAACTACGGCATCATCTTCGAGGGCCTGCTGCGCAACCGGCAGCTGAAGAAGCCGCTGATCGCCGCCGTCGAGGGCTACTGCGTGGCGGGCGGGACGGAGATCCTGCAGGCGACGGACATCCGCGTCGCGGGCGAAGGGTCGGTGTTCGGCATCACGGAGGCGAAGTGGGGGCTGTACCCGCAGGGCGGCTCCGCGATCCGGCTGCGCCGCCAGATCCCGTACGCGAAGGCGATGGAGATGCTGCTCACAGCGGACATGTACCCGGCCGAAGAGGCGCTCTCGTTCGGGCTGATCGGGCGCATCGTGCCGAAGGGGGAGGCGCTGCCGGCGGCCCGCGAGCTCGCGGCGAAGGTCGCGGCGAACGGGCCGGTGGCCGTGCAGAAGATCAAGGAGGCGGTGCTGGCGACGGAGTGTCTGCCGGAGAAGGACGCACTGGCGCTGGACTTCCAGATCGGCCAGCAGGCCTACGCGACCGAGGACGCGCGCGAGGGGCCGCGCGCGTTCAAGGAGAAGCGCACGCCGCGGTTCACGGGGCGGTAGTCATTGGTCATTGGTCATTGGTCGTTGGGGGTTGCGTTTGACGAAGGAAGCGGAAGCGGCGGCGATGGGGGTGCTCGACGACTTTATGGCGGCGTGGAACGCGCGCGACCTCCGCGCGTGGGCGGCGACGTTCAACTACCCGTCGGTGCGGATCGCCAGCGGCAGGGTGCGGATCATCGAGTCGGCGGCGTCGCATCGGCCGGACACGTTCGAGCTGATGGCGGCGGGCGGCTGGCACCACAGCGCGTGGGAGCGGCGCGAGGTGATCCACAGCGGCGAGGACAAGGTGCATTTCGACACGCGCTTCGCGCGCTACCGCGAGGACGGCAGCGTGATCGGCCGTTACGACTCGATCTACATCGTGAGCAGACAGTACGGGCACTGGGGCGTGCAAGGGCGCTCGAGCTTCGCGCCGTGACGGCGGGCACGTAGAGGGAGAAGAACCTCGATGCCACTCGATTTCGTCCTGAGCGAAGAGCACGAGATGCTCCGCGCGTCGGTGAAGCAGATGCTGGCGAAGCACGAGCACCAGAAGCGCGCGTGGCGCGAGATGACGCACCGCGACCACAAGTTCAACTACGAGCTGTGGGCGGAGTTCGCGGACCTGGGGCTGCTCGGCTGCCTGGTGCCGGAGGAGTACGGTGGCACGAACAGCGGCCTCGTCGCGCTCACCCTGGCGTTCGAGGACATCACGGCGCTGGGCTTCTCGCCGAGCCTGATGCTCGTGACGTGCATGGACACGGCCTGCATCCTGCGCAACGGATCGGACGAGATGAAGCGCCGGATCATCCCCGGCGTCGTCGAGGGCAAGACGATCCTCGTGTTCGCCGTGACTGAGCCGAACGCGGGCAGCAACACCTTCCGCATCGAGACGGTGGCGAAGCGCGAGGGCGACCGCTACGTGATGAACGGGCAGAAGATCTTCATCACCGGCGTCGAGGTCGCGGACTACATGCTCGTCGTCGCGCGCACGACGACCCGCGAGGAGCTGGAAGCGAAGTCGCTGCCGAAGTCATACGGCCTGTCGCTCTTCCTCGTAGACCCGATGACGAAGGGCATCGAGAAGACGCCGATCCCGACCGTCGCGACGGAGGGCGTGTACCAGTGGCAGCTCTTCTTCGACAACGTCGAGATCCCGGCCGAGAATCTGATAGGCATCGAGGATCAAGGGGCGATCGCGATGTTCAACTCGCTCAACCCGGAGCGCATCCTGGTCGGCGCGATCTGCTGCGGCATGGCCGAGCAGGCGATCGGCATGGCGGTGAACTACGCGAAGGAGCGGCGCGTCTTCCGCGACACGCCGATCGGCGCGTACCAGGGCGTCGCGCACCCGCTCGCGGAGGCGAAGATCCAGCTCGAAGCGGCGAAGCTGATGACGTACCGCGCGGCGTGGGCGTTCGACGCGGGGCTCGATCCGGGCACCGTCGGCTCGTACGCGAACCACGCGAAGCTGCTGGCCGCCGACGTCGCGCTGAAGGCCGTCGACGCGTCGCTGGAGACGCACGGCGGCATCGGCTTCGCGGAGGAGACGGGGCTGGCGCAGCTCTGGAACGGAGCGCGCGTGCTCAAGACGGCGCCGCTGAACCGGGAGATGATCCTGAACTACGTCGCGGAGCAGGACCTGGGGCTGCCGAGGAGCTATTGAGCGGTGAGCGATGAGCGATGAGCGATGAAGAGCGTAGCGCCGGGCGTGATGATCGTCGTGCTGTCTGCGGCGAGCGTCATCGGCATAGGCATGGGGCGGCTCGGAGAGGGACGCGCGGGCAACCGACGCGCATCACGTACGGCACGGTGTGCAGGGCGTGCGGGCAACGAGTGGAGCTGGCGCTGTAGGCGAAGCCACGATGGTGACATGAATGTCGAGGTCAGGTAGAGACGACGATCTACTCCAGGAGCGTTGTTCCTCGTGCGGTGAGCGCTTACGTGTGTCCCTCGTGCGGCGACTCAGACGGATGGGCTGGCTCGTCGAAGCGATCATGGGAGCCGCGACGCTGCAGCGACCGTACGTGCCTAAGGGCGAGGAAGGGGATCGGCTAGATGATTTTGAGGTGAAGTGCCCAAAGTGCGGCACGAGTAACGTCGTCGTTGTCCGTTCCAATCGACGATTGCCCAAACTCTGAGGAGAGCACATGCACACGCAGATCTGCGACACCTTCGGCATCGAGTTCCCGATCTTCGCGTTCTCGCACTGCCGCGACGTGGTGGCGGCGGTGTCGCGCGCGGGCGGCATGGGCGTGCTGGGCGCGCTGGCGTTCTCGCCGGAGCAGCTCGAGCTCGAGCTGAAGTGGATCGACACGCACGTCGAGGGGAAGCCGTATGGCGTCGACGTCGTGATGCCGGCGTCGCTGGCGGAGGGCGCGTCGGATGCGGGGAAGTCACAGCTGGAGGCGATGATCCCGCAGCGGCACCGTGACTTCGTCGAAGAAGTGCTGGACCGCTACAACGTGCCGAAGCTGTCCGCCGACGCCGACCGCCCGGAGACGCTGCTGGGCTGGACGCCGGCGGGCGGGGTGCCGCAGGTGGACGTGGCGCTGTCGCACGACATCAGGCTGCTGGTGAACGCGCTCGGCCCGCCGCCGGCGGAGATCATCGAGAAGGCGCACGCGCAGGGCGTGCGCGTCGGCGCGCTGATCGGGACGGTCGAGCAGGCGCGCACGCAGGTCGAGGCGGGCGTCGACGTGATCATCGCGTCGGGCACGGAGGCGGGTGGGCACACGGGAGAGATCAGCACGATGGTGCTGACGCCGCAGGTGGTCGATGCGGTGGCGCCGGTGCCGGTGCTGGCGGCGGGCGGCATCGGCAGCGGGCGGCAGATGGCGGCGGCGCTGGCGCTCGGCGCGCAGGGCGTGTGGACCGGCTCGATCTGGTTGACGGTGAAAGAGAGCGACACGAACCCGCTGCTGATCGAGCGCATGCTGCAGGCGACGTCGCGCGACACGGTGCGCTCGCGCTCGATGACGGGCAAGCCGGCGCGGCAGCTCCGGACCGCCTGGACGGACGCGTGGGACGCGCCCGACTCCCCCGGTACGCTGCCAATGCCACTGCAGTTCATGCTCACGGCCGAAGCACAGGCGCGGATGCACCGCTACGCCGATCGGCCGGGGTCACGGGCAGGCGAGCTGGTGACCACGCCGGTCGGCCAGATCGTCGGCGCGATGACGACGCGGCGAGCCGCGCGGGACGTTGTGATGGAGATGATGGAGGAGTGCATCACCACCGTGCACGGGATGTGCGAGCAGGAGAGCGGCTGACCGCCTGGCGGCGCGGTTGGCGGCCGCGGGAGCCCGCTGAGCTTGATCGGGCAATCTGCGGGCGCTAGATTAGCTTCACGCTCGCTCAGGCGCGCAGCGGGCGCGCGCGCGGCTGCCTGGAGGCGTACTATGGCCCGGCCTGTCCTTCGCACGCGGCTGTGCGACATCCTCGACATCGAATACCCGGTGATCCTCGCGGGCATGGGCGGCGTTGCGACCGCCGACCTGGTGGCCGCCGTGTCCGAGGCGGGCGGCCTCGGCATCGTCGGCGCGGCTTCGATGCCGCCAGACGAGATCGAGCGGCAGGTGCGGCGGATCCGCGACCTGACGTCGAAGCCGTTCGGCGTCGATGTGCTGCTGCCGAGCGGCGTGGCGGCGCCGGCGGTGCGCGGCGCCGAGGGCTCGGCGCCGGTCGCCGACGCCAACGGACAGGCGGCCGACGACCGGAAGGCCGCCGCGGGCGCGCGCAAGCGTCCGATCGAATACCTGCCGTCGCCGTACCAGGAGTTCGTGCACAACGCGGAGCACGAGTTCGGGCTGCCGGAGCGAGGACAGGACCAGGACTGGACGCTGGGGATGCGGCGGATCGGCGCGGGGGACTTCTCGAAGAAGCAGGTCGAGGCGATCCTCGAGCTGAAGGTGCCGGTGTTCGCTTCGGGGCTCGGCAACCCCGCGCCCTACGTCGGGGCGTTCCACGCGCAGGGCGCGAAAGTTATCGGCCTCATCGGCAACGTGAAGAACGCACGGCGCGTCGCCGATGGCGGCACGGACGTCGTCGTTGCGCAGGGGACGGAGGCGGGCGGCCACACCGGGCGCATCGGCACGATGGCGCTGCTGCCGCAGGTGATCGACGCGGTGACGCCGACGCCGGTCTGCGCGGCGGGCGGCATCGGCGACGGGCGCGGCATCGCCGGCGCGCTGGCGATGGGCGCCGACGGCGTGTGGGTGGGGACGGCGTTCCTGGTCTCGCGCGAGGCGACGTGGCCGGACGTGCTGAAGCAGCGCATCCTCGCCGCGACGGAAGAGGACACGCGCGTCACGCGGCTCTACAGCGGCAAGACGATGCGGAATATCAACAACCCGCTGATCGAGTACTGGGAGTCGCAGAAGCTCGATGCGCTGCCGATGGGGATGCAGGGGATCGTCTCGGGCGAGATCATGGCGGGCGCGCGGCAGGCGGACAAGCTGGAGTTGCTGATGAATCCGGCCGGGCAGATCTCGGGGATGCTCAAGGCGTCGCGCCCGGCGAAGGAGATCTTCGAGGACATGGTGCGGGAGGCGGCGGAGATCATCGCGGACGGGCTGGAGCGGCGAGTGAAGGCTTCGCTGTAGAAACGCGCGAGAACCATTGGACTACGTCGTCATCATACACTCCGCGGAAGAGGGTGGCTACTGGGCGGAGATACCAGCCCTCCCCGGCTGCTTTACGCAGGCGGAGACGATCGAGCATCTACTCGCGCGCGCTCCCGAGGCCATCGAATCGCACCTCATAGCGCTGCGTGAGGACGGCCAGGAGATCCCGGATGAACCCGTCTTGATCGCCACCGTGCGGCTTCCTGAGCCGTCCGCGGCGTAACAGCGACCGTGCCGGAACTGAGAAATGTGCGTCCGCGCGCCGCTATCGCCGCATTCGAACGCGCTGGCGGCGTGCGCAAACCGGGAAAGGGCGACCATATCAACCTCAAGATGCCGAACGGACAGCTCGTGACGTTAGTCAACGCGCGTGAGCCGATCAAGGTTGGGCTGCTGAAGGCGATGATCCGCAAGTCCGGCATGACGGAACAAGAGTTCGCAGGGTTGTTGAAGTGACGATGAGCGAAGGGGCGCTCGCGGATCTCCGTGTGCTCGACCTCACGGGCGAGATCGGCGCGTATTGCACGAAGCTCCTCGCCGATCTCGGCGCGGACGTCATCCGCATCGAGCCGCCTGGTGGCGATCCGTTGCGTAACATCGGGCCGTTCTGGCACGACGAGCAGGCGGCGGACCGCAGCCTGTACTTCTTCAACCTGAACACGAACAAGCGGAGCGTCACGCTGGATGTCGCCGCCCTGGGCGGCGGACAACAGAGAACAGACAACAAACAACAGCCGCAGACAGCGGACAGCAGACACCAAACGTCAACCGGCACAGAGCAAAGAGCAAAGAGCAAAGAGCAAACGGCAAACAGCGAACAGCAAGCGGCGCGCAGGGTGTTCGAGCGACTCGTGCGGTCGGCGGATGTCGTCGTCGAGACATACGAGCCGGGTTACCTGGACTCGCTGGGCCTGGGGTACGAGGGTCTTTGCGCGATCAGGCCGGACATCATCCTCACGTCGATCACGGGCTTCGGGCAGGACGGACCGCACGCCCACTACAAGTGGGCGGACATCGTCGGCGTGGCGATGAGCGGGATGATGACGCTGGCGGGCGAGAAAGACGACCCGCCGAACAGGCCGGCGTGCAACCAGGGATACGTCGGCGCGAGCATCCAGGCGGCCGCCGGCACGCTGATGGCGGTGCTGCACCGCGACAACGCCGGCGAGGGCCAGCATGTCGACGTCTCGATGCAGGAGGCCCTCTCGATCAATCAGGAGACGGCGATCCAGACGTACGACATGACGAAACAGATCCGCACGCGCACGGGGGCGCGCGGCATCATCCCGATCGACATCCCCGGCATCGGCGTGTACGAGTGCAGGGATGGCCAGATCTTCGCGTACCTGGGGACGCCGGGCGGCGCGCCGTGGACGGTGATGCTCGACTGGATGGTGCGGGAAGGCAAGCAGGAGGATCTGGACCAGGGTGAGAACCTGGAGATGGTGCGGAGCCTGAACCTGCGGTTCCTGACCGCCCTCGTGCGGGAGCCCGAGAAGCTGCCCGCTCGGGCGAAGACGCTGGCGCATATGCACGCGGTCTTCTCACGCTTCTGCGCCAGCATGAGCAAGTGGGCGCTCTACGAAGAGGGCCAGAAGCAACGGCTCATGCTCGGGATCGTGTCGACGCCGGCGGACCTGGCGGTCAACCCGCAGCTCGCCGCGCGTGACTGGTACCGGGACATCGCGCACGACGGGATCGGCGACGTGCGCTACCCGGGGCCGCCGTACCGTCTCTCGGCGACGCCCTGGACGATCCGCAGGCGGCCGCCGCTGCCGGGGGAGCAGAGCGGGGAGATCTACGGCGAACTGGGGCTGCGTGACGATGAGATCTTGGCGCTTCGCGCGGGCGGTGTGATCTGATGGGGGCGGGTGCGTCCGGAGTCACGTATCGCGCGGCATTTGGGCTCGCGGCCGCGATCGACGCACGGGAGTGCGGCGCGTGGCGCAGCGATGCGAGCGGGAGCGGGAAGACATGAGCGATACGAAGTTGCCGCTGGCGGGAATCAAGGTCGCTGACTTCTCGTGGTTCGGAGCGGGCCCGATCTGCGCCGAGAACCTGGCATCGTTTGGCGCGACAGTCGTGCGCGTGGAGTCGGAGGCGCATCTGGACGGGCTGCGGGGCGTCATGCCGTTCGCGCCCGGGAAGACCGGCTACAACGTGAGCGGCTACTTCAACGCGTACAACGCGGGGAAGCTCGACGTCACGCTGAACCTCGCCACCGAGAAGGGCCGGGAGATGGGGCGAAAGCTGATCGCCTGGTGCGACGTGTTCATCACGAACCAGACGCCGCGCATTCTCGAGAAGTGGGGGTTCCTCTACGACGACGTGCGTGGCCTCAACCCGAATGTCATCGCGGTCTACCAGCCGATGCAGGGGTTCGACGGGCCGCACAAGTACTTCTTCGGATTCGGGTCGGTGCTCTCGGCGATCACCGGTTACAACTACCTCAGCGGTTTCCCGAACCGCACGCCGATGGGCCTGGGCACGAACTACCCCGACTACCTGATCAATCCGGGGCACACGCTGGTCGCGATCCTGGCGGCCCTGCGGCAGCGCAAGAAGACGGGTGCGGGCCAGTGCATCGAGCTGGCGCAGATCGAGTCGTCGGTAGCGCCGCTCGCGCCCGCAGTGATGGACTACACCGCGAACGGCCGCAACGAGCTGCGCGAGGGCAACCGCATCGCGCAGGCGGCGCCGCACGGCGCGTTTCGTTGCCGGGACGGCGTATGGCAGGACAAGCCGGAGGAGCGCTGGATCGCCTTCGGCGTGTTCGACGATGCGCAGTGGCGGGGCCTCGTCGAGGCGATGGGGTCGCCGGCATGGGCGTTGGACCGACGCTACGCGACGCTCCCCGGACGCAAGCAGTGCGAGGACGAGCTCGAAGCCAACGTGGGTGGATGGACGCGCGGGCAGGCGGCCGAAGAGCTGATGGAGCTGCTGCAGTCGAAGGGCATCCCGGCGGGCGTCGTGCAGAACGCGCGGGATATGCTGGAAGGTGACGCGCACCTCAAGGCGCGCGGGTACTACGTGTACCTGGACCACGCGGAGGCAGGCCGCAACGCCTACGACGGGCCGCCGTTCCGGCTCTCGAAGACGCCGGGCGTGCTGAGGACGCCGGCGCCGCTGCTCGGACAGCACAACGAGTACGTGTGCAAGGAGTTCCTCGGCATGACGGACGACGAGATCGCCGACGCGCTCGTGGAGCAGGCGCTGTACTAGGGTACCCCGCGGCGCCTGCGCGATCTGCGACCGGCGCGTCTACACGGACAGCGCGGCGTCCTCGCCGACGTGCCACTCGTCTTCGCCGAGCAAGTGGCTGACGGTGGCGGCGTCGACGGGGTACTGGCTGAGGCGAAAGTCGAGGCCGCTCACGAGGGAGCTCACGCGCTCGACGACCACCGTGGCGCCCGGCCGGTCGGTGTTCGGCAGCATGACGGCGATGGCGTCGCCGAAGTCACCGGCGAAGTCGACCGCGCGCAGCCACTTCTTGACGGATATGCGGCAGGTCTCCAGCGACTGCCTGGACGAACTGGAGATCCTGATGACCGTGAAGGGCTGGCCGTAGCGGGCGGCGCGCGCCATCTCTTCCTCCACGCGCAGGCGGAAGTACCAGTTGGCGCAGAGGCCGGTGTCGCGGTCGAAGACGGGCCTGCGGCGGTCGGCGATCATCCCGGACAGCACGGCGTTGGTCATCGGCGCGACCGGCTCGGCGGGGGCGACGTCGGTGCCGACGCCCGTGCGCCAGGCCATGAGGGCCGCGCACAGCACCGCGGCCGCCTGCAGGGCGATGCGGGCGGAGAGCGGGTCGACTCCCGATGCGACGGCGACGGCGGCGGCGCCCGCCGCGACGGCGACGGCGAGCCGGGCAATCAATCCAGGGTCGAGGACTGCCCTCACGGGTTGCCGCCCTTCGAGTTCACGCAGAGCACGTAGCCGCCGGCGAGCGCGGCCGGGAGCGGAGGCGGGCAGTCATCGGTCGCCGGCTTGATATCGGCGTGGGCGTAGAGCGTGAAGGCAGCACCGTCGCTGCGGTACCAGTAGCCGAAGATCCCGTCACTGGCGGGAAGGCTCCGATTGTATGAACGGAGGACGCAGCCGACGTTGTCGCCGACGGCGCAGAGCAGCTGGACGTCGGCGCCGGTCGAAGGGTACGCGCCGTTCTGCGCGCGGTAGGCCTCGAGCGTCTGGGCGATGGCCGCAAGGTCGAACGCCCGGTGCGAGTCCAGCAGCTGCTCGTCGAGTCCGGGCGTGCGGACGGGAGCGGGCGTCGCGGCGGGCGTGGCCTTCGAGGCTTCGCCCGACGGCGACGTGCGGAGGACCGCCGACACGACGATGATGGCGACGAGCAGCGCGAGCGGCAGAACGTAGCGGGGGTCGCGGACGGCGTCGATCACGTACGGCCCTCCGGAGGAGTTGGTCTCATCTCTGTGATCATCGTCGGGACGGAGGGCCGCGTTCACCGGTGGGGCAAGCGGAGCGCGTAGTTGAGGGAAAGATCCGCGATGACATAGGGAGTGGCGCCCGGCGGTTCAGGGAGCGCCGACGAACGTGACCGTATCGTTCGTGGCCGCCCGATCGGCGAGGATGGCGTCGTGGCTGGCGAAGGGCGCCGCGTCGATCGTGTAGCTGCGGGAGACGGAGGCCTGCCCTTCCAGGAACTGCGTGGCGCTGTCATCGACCCAGGCGCCGCCGACGCAGTGGGCGGTGTTCCAGAAGCAGTCCGCCAGGTTGCCGAGCGTGGCGAGGCGCACGCCCTGCTGCGCCATGACGGCGGCCTGGTATTTGCGGACGTCCGAGGTCAGCGGGTCGAGCTTCTGGGCGACGATCTCGGCGCCGGCGAGGTATGTCTTGTCGCACGGCACCAGGTCGAGGATCGTCTTCTTGTCGGGTGAGACGCCTTTGAGCGGCGCTTCGATGGTGACGACCGTATCGATGGCCAGCTTCGCACTGGCGGCCCGCGCTGCCTCGCGGGCGCCTTCGACGAAGACCAGGTAGCCGCCCAGGCTGTGGCCGACGAGCGCGAAGTGCGCGTTCGGGTGCCGCTGGCGTTCGTCGCGGATCATCTGCTCGAGCGGAGCCAGGTTGTCGTTGGCGGTGCGGTCGGTGAGCTCGCAGGGGTAGTCCTTGGGCTGCCACGCGCCGGCGGCGGTGACGGTGCCGCCGGCGTAGCTGAAGTCGAGCAGCGACGAGGCGGGGTAGCCCTTCGCGCGGAACGCAGCTTTGAGCGTGTCGAAGCGGTGCGCCTCGACGAGCGTCGACTGCGTGCCCCCCGCGTCGTAGGTGGTGTAGATCCCCTGGACGAAGATGACGATGCGCGAGCCGGCGGGGTAGCACCTCGCGCCGGAGAGGAGCGCGAGCATCGTCAGCAGCGGGACAACGACGAGGGCGTGGAGCTTCATAGCGAACCCGTGTGACCGCGGCAGCGGCAACCTCCGCAGGCACGGTACCAGACCGGTGGCGGGTGCCGCCGGGACGACTTCAGCCGAGGAACTCGTAGCCGCCGCTGACGCCGTCCGGCTTCTGGTCGATCAGCACGTTCACGCAGGCGGGCTTGCCCGACGCAAACGCACGCTCGATGGCGGCGAAGATCTCGTCCGGGCGCGTGACGAATTCGCCGTGACCGCCGAGCGCCTCAACGACCCTGTCGTAGCGAGCGTTGTCGCCGAGGCGCGTGGCCACGACGCGCTCTTCCCCGTACATCTTCTCCTGGCCGACGAGGATCTGGCCCCACTGGCGGTCATTGCCGATGACGGAGACGACGGGCATGCCGAAGCGGACGAACGTGTCGAAGTCGAATCCGTTGAGGCCGAATGAGCCGTCGCCGTTGACCATCAGGACCTTGCGCCGGGGATGGACGACGTGCGCGGCCATGCAAAAGCCGGTGCCGACGCCAAGCGTGCCGAGCGGGCCGGGGCCCATGAACTGCCCGGGCTGGTTCACGGGGAGCACCTGCGAAGCCAGCCCGACGATGTCGCCGCCATCACCGACGACGATGGTCTCGTCATCGACGAACTTCGCGATCTCGTTGCAGAGGCGGAGCGGGTGGATCGGGTCGGCGTCGGAGTGCAGCCACTTCTGGCGTAGCTCCAGGACCTTCGTCTCGCCGTCGCGGAGCTTCGCGAGCCAGGCGTCGTGGCGGACGGTGCGGCCGCCGAGCTCAGCGGTGATCTGTTCGAGCGCGTGCCGCGGATCGCCCTCGATGCCGATGTCGATGCCGCGGTTGCGGCCGAGCTCGTTGGGGTCGATGTCGATGGAGATCACCTTCGCCTGCGGGTTGATGCGCTTGCCGTAACCGAGGCGGAAATCGATCATCGTGCCGGCGAAGAGCACGACGTCGGCCTCGGCCAGTGCGGTGCGGCGCGTGCGGCTCATGAACTGCGGGTGGTCCTGGCGCACGGTGCCGCGGCCCATGTCGTTGAGGTAGATGGGCGCGCTGACGGCCTCCGCCAGTTGCCGGAGAGCGGCTCCGGCGTCGGCCCAGTAGATGCCGGTGCCGCCCATCACGACGGGTCGCTCGGCGCCGGCGAGGAGTTGCGCCGCTTTCGCGATGAGCTGGAAGTCGCCCTGCGTGCGACCCTCGGTGCGGTACCCCTCGGGCAGCGGCAGCGCCTCTTCCTCGAGGCGGCCGAACAGGATGTCGGAGGGGATCTCGAGGAAGACGGGGCCGTAGCGGCCGGTGAGGGCGATGCGGAACGCCTGCGCCAGGTAGTCGGGGATGCGGTTCGTGAAGGGAACGGTCGCCGCCCACTTCGTGATGGGCTTCATCATCTCGACGGTGCCGGGGATCTCCTGGAGGGCGCCCATCAGCGAGGTGCGGAGCGGCGCGGCGCCGCCGATGACGAGCATGGGGCTGGCGTTCTGGTAGGCGGTCGCGACCGCGGTGACGACATCGGTGACGCCGGGGCCGGCGGTGACGACGGCGACGCCGCACTTGCGGGTCAGCCGGCTGTAGCCTTCGGCGGCGTGGCCGGCGGACTGCTCGTGGCGGGTGTCGATGACGCGGATGCCTTCATCGATGCAGCCGTCGTAGATGTTCTGGACGTGGCCGCCGGAGAGCGTGAAGATCGTGTCGATCGCTTCGCGCTTGAGCATGCGGGCGACGAGGTCGCCGCCATCGATCTGCGCCATGCCGTGTCTCCTGCGGCGCCATCCGCGCCTGTGGGGTAGCCGCGGGGTGAGTGTACGGCGCGGCAGGACGTGGCGGTATCGGGCGCGACGCGGGCGTGGTACACGTTGCTACGTCTACTTCCCGACGGGTGCGGCGCTCCATATAATTCGACGCTGCATCCCGACCGGTCGGGCGCGCCGCACGCACTGATGCTCCCCAGGGGACGGAATCTTGATCAACCCGCTGACTGCCCTGCTCGGGCTCTTCTCTCACGATGTGGGCATCGATCTGGGCACCGCGAACACGCTGGTCATGGTGAAGGGCCGCGGCATCGTCATCGACGAGCCTTCGGTCGTGGCGATCGACCGGCAGTCGAAGAAGATCCTGGCAATCGGGGCGGAGGCGAAGCGGATGGTGGGGCGGACACCTTCGAGCATCGTGGCGGTGCGTCCGCTGAAGGACGGCGTGATCTCCGACTTCGAGGTGACGGAGCGGATGCTGCAGTACTTCATCCGCTCCGTGCACGACCGTTTCGGCTTCGGTATCCCGCGGCCTCGCGTGGTGATCGGCATCCCGAGCGGCGTGACGGAGGTCGAGAAGCGGGCCGTACATGACGCCGCGCTGAACGCCGGCGCCCGGGCGGCGTTCCTGGTGGAGGAGCCGATGGCGGCTGCGATCGGCGCGGGGCTGCCGATCATGGAGCCGAACGGCTGTATGATGGTGGACATCGGCGGCGGCACGACGGAGGTGGCGGTGATCGCGCTGGGCGGCGTGGTGGTCAGCACGTCGATCCGCACGGCGGGCGACGAGATGGACCAGGAGATCATGGCCTACGCGCGGCAGGTGCATAACATGCTCATCGGTGAGCGCACGGCGGAGGAGATCAAGATCGAGGCCGGTTCGGCGTACCCGCTGGACGAAGAGGGGACGGTGGAGATCCGCGGGCGGGACCTGGCGACGGGGCTGCCGAAGTCCGTCGAAGTGAGCACGGTGGAGATCCGCGACGCCCTGTCAGGCAGCATCAACGCGGTGATCGACGCGGTGCGATCGACGATCGAGATCACGCCGCCGGAGCTGGTGGCAGACCTGATGTACCGGGGCATCGCGCTGGCGGGTGGCGGAGCGCTGCTGCGGGGGCTGGACCGACGGCTGGCGCAGGAGACGCGATTCCCGGTGTACGTGGCGGAGGAGCCGCTGCTGTGCGTCGTCAAGGGCACCGGTGAGGTCCTGGAAGAGGCGCGGATGCTGCAGAAGGTGCAGTCGGCGCTGGCGGCGCGCAAGCCGCCGCGCTAGGCGCGAATCGCGCTTCGCCCGTCCTCGAGACGACGCTACGGAATGGCTCCCCTTTCCTTGAGGGCGACGATCGCGTCCCAGTCGAGGCCCAGTTCCAGCAGGACTTCCTCGGTGTGCTGTCCGAGCTCGGGTGGCAGCCCGCGCACGGCGGCGGGGGTGGCGTAGAAGTCGACCGGGGACATCACGGCGGGGATGTCGCCGGAGGGGCCTTCGATCTTGGTGAAGGCGCCGGCCGCCTGCACTGCCGGATCTTCGATCGCCTGCGAAATGGTGTTGACGGGCGCGAACCAGACGTTGTGCTCGTCGAGGACCGGGCCCCATTCGTCGAGCGTGCGCTTCGCGAACTCCGCATCGAGCTCATGGACCAGCGACTCCGAGTTGATGCGGCGGGCGGTGATGTCCCTCCAACGCTCGTCGGCACTCATGTCCCCGCGCCCGATGGCGCGGAGCAGGTCGGGCCAGTGGCGGTCGCCCTGGAGCAGCAGGAGCCAGATCCAACGCGCGTCTTTCGTCTGGAAGCAGTTGATGATCGGGTTCGGGGCGTGGAAGCGGTCGTACGTGGTGGTTTTCGCCCCCATGCGCATCTCGAGCATGTAGTCCCAGCTCATCATGTAGACGCCGGTGCGGACGAGCGAGGCGGCGACGCGCTGGCCCTCACCGCTGCGCTCGCGGTGGAAGAGCGCGGCCGAGATCGCGCCCGCGGCGGCCATGCCGGTCATGTGGTCGCCCATGCCGCCGCGCTGCTGCGGGATCGGCAGGCCGGGGCCGGTGAGCGAGGCGCCGATGCCCGCGCGCGACCAGAAGCCGCCGATGTCGTACGAGGCGCGGTTAGCGTCGGGCGTGTCCGGTCCCTGTCCGGTGACCTGGCAGTAGATGATGCGCGGGTTGGACGCGCGGACGGCGTCGTATGCGAGTCCGTACTGCTCGAGGACGCGCGGGCGCATGTTGCTGACGAAGACGTCGGCGTCATCGACGAGCCGGCGCGCGATGGCGCGGGCGTCTTCGTTGGCGAGGTCGAGGCAGATGCTGCGCTTGCCGCGGTTATCGACTTCGAAGGGGGGATTGACCGGAGCGGCGACGCCCAGCGCGCCGGCGAAGAGGCCGCGGAAAGGGTCGCCGGTGGGCGGCTCGATCTTCACGACGTCGGCGCCCCAGTCGGCGAGGATGGCGGTGCAGGAGGGTCCGGCGACCCAGACGCCCATTTCGATCACCTTGACGCCCTGCATAGGTCCGGACACGCGCGCCTCCTAATGGTGTGGTGGCGTGATTATGCATGGAGACCGTGAGGCGCGGTAGTGGCGTCGACATGGAGGGGAGGAGGCGGGAGGCGGGCGGCGGGAAGGCGGGAGGCGGGAAGTCGGGAGGCGGGAAGCGGGAGGTGGGAGGATGGAAGACGCAGGAAAGCGGCTGGAGGCGGGACGCCGAGCTTGAGGGAACCGGCGGGTGGCGTAAAATGCGTGGACACGCAATTTGGAGCCGAGATGACGATTGTGACCGTGCCGCGGCCGATCGGGCGCGGCAAGCACGGGCGAGCGTTGCGCCAGCGGCTGCTCGTCGAAGCCGCGACGCAGGGTTCGCCGAGAAGGGCTACGACGCGGCCACGACGCGCGAGGTGGCGGAGCGGGCGGACTGCTCCGAGGGGCTGATTCACCGCTACTTCGGCGGCAAGCGCGGGCTGCTGCTGTCGATCCTCGACCACAAGGCCGACGAACTGGTGGCGACGCTCGAGGCGAGCATGCCGGAGCGCGCGTCGCTGCACGATGAGGTCGAGCAGATGGTGCTGTCGGCGATGGAGACGTACTGGGCGCAGCGGGACTTCATGCGCGTGTGCGTGTCGCAGGCCGCGATCGACGGGGAGGTGGGCCGGGCGATCGGGGAACGGGTGAACGGGGCGCGCGTGGCGTTCCTTGGGGAGCGGCTGCGCGGTCACCAGGCTGCCGGACGGGTCGCGGCGGACGTTGACGTCGAGGCTGTCGCGCTGGCGATCTCGGGGCTAAACATCGCGCTCGGGTTCTTCGCGCAGGTGGCTTTCGCGATGGACCGCGCTGGCGTGCGCGCCGTGGCACGGAGCGCCGCAGCGGTGATCGAGCGCGGGATCGCGGCGCGGGGAGAGCTCGCGCGGGGAGGTTGAGCATGTCGCGGGTCGAATACAAGTACATCGTCGCGCTCGTCGGCGTGTTCTCGATCTTCATGGAGCTGATCGACACGACGATCGTCAACGTCGCGATCCCGACGCTGGCCCGGGAGTTCGACGTACCTTCGGCATCGACGATCCAGTGGGTGATCACGGGCTACCTCTTGAGCCTGGCGGTGTTCATCCCGATCAGCGGGTGGGCGGGCGACCGGTTCGGCACGAAACGCGTGTTCATCTTCGCGCTTTCGGTGTTCACGACGTCGTCGCTGCTTTGCGCGCTGTCGTGGAACATCGAAGCGCTGATCTTCTTCCGCGTCCTGCAGGGGGTCGGCGGCGGCATGCTGTCGCCGGTGGCGTTCTCGATGGTGTGGCGGGCGTTTCCGCCGGAGGAGCGCTCGAAGGCGGCGGGGATCATGGTGGTGCCGGCGGCGGTGGCGCCGGCGAGCGGGCCGGTGGTGGGCGGGGCGCTCGCCGAATACGCGTCGTGGCACTGGATCTTCCTGGTGAATCTCCCCATCGGCATCGCAGCGCTGCTGATCTCGGTGCTGTACCTGCGCGAGGAGAAGCAGGCGGACGCCGGGCGCTTCGACCCGGCGGGGTTCCTGCTCGGCGGGGCGGGGCTCGCGGCGGTGGTCTACTCGCTATCGCGGGCGGGGGAGAACGGGTTCGGCGACGGCCAGTGCATCGGCTTCGCCGTGGCGGGGGCGGCGTTGCTGGCGGCGTTCGTGACGGTGGAGTTGCGGCTCGCGCGGCCGATGCTGGACGTGCGGATCCTGGCGAACGGCCTGTTCCGCGCGTGCAACCTGGCGTGGGTCGTGACGATGTTCGGCGGCTCCTCGATGATCTTCCTGCTGACGCTGGAGTTGCAGGCGGGACGCGGGCTGACGCCGATCGAGTCCGGGCTGACGACGTTCGTGATGGCGATCGGGGTGATGCTGGTCGCGCAGCCCGCGAGCCGGCTCTACCGGATCGTCGGGCCGCGGCGGCTGATCGGTGGGGGGCTGACCGTTTGCGCGGCGGTGACACTCGCGCTGTACTGGGTGGACTTCGGGACGAACCTCTGGGTGATCCGCGCGCTGATGCTCGCGCGCGGGCTGGGGTTCGGGTTCGTGCTGGTGCCGCTGCAGGCGGCGACGTACGCGCAGGTGTCGCCGGCGCAGACGGGGCGCGCGACGGCGCTCTACAACGCGACGAGCCAGGTCGCCTCGAGCCTGGGCGTGGCGATCGGCGCGAGCTACCTGACGAGCCGGCTCACGCACTACGGCGCGGCGCTGAACGCGCCGGCGGCGCGGGCGAACTCGCTCGGCGCGTTCCAGGACGCGTTCTTGCTGATGGCGATCCTGTCGTTCATCGGCGCCGGCGTGGCGTTGTTGATCCACGACCGTGACGCGGCGGCGACGATGCGGGCGACGAGCATAGAGGCGATGGACGCAGCGCCCGACGCGAAGGTGGCCGGCGAACCGGCGGGATAGGCCGGGCGTCGGTTTTCGGTGCTCGGTTTTCGGTTATCGGGGTTCGTGTGCGGGGTGCGAGCGGCGCACATAACGGCGGCGGGTTCGACTCGGGCCGCGGCTGCTGATACATTGGCGCGCGATGACGACGCCCGCTGTCGAGTTCGAGACCACCGCCCCGCCGTCGCCGCGGCGGCGCCGCTGGCGGGGGCGGCCGCGCCCCGAGGTGATGCCGCAGGGCGACTGGCCCGAGCTGGCGGCGCGGCTGATGGCGCTGCGCGGCATCGCCGATGCGGCGGCGGCGCGAGCGTTCATCGACCCGCCGGGACCCGTCCCTGACCCGTACGCGCTTCCCGCGTTTGACGTGGCGATCGAGCGGCTGGTCGCCGCCGCGCGGGGGCGCGAGCGCGTCGCCGTGTACGGCGACTTCGACGTCGATGGGGTCACCTCGGCGGCGCAGATCTGCGAGGCCCTGTCGGCGCTCGGCGCCTCGGCCGTGCCGTACATCCCCGACCGCTTCTCCGAAGGATATGGGCTGAACATCCCGGCGATCGAGCGCCTGCACGGCGAAGGGGCGAGCGTGCTCGTGACGGCGGACTGCGGCACGAGCTCGGTCGAGGAGGTGGCGCGAGCGCGCGCGCTGGGCATGGATGTCATCGTGCTGGACCATCACACCGTGCCGCCGGTGCTTCCGGATGCGACGGCGCTGGTCAACCCGAAGATCACCGACGCGCGCCCCGGTGGGCTGCTGGAGCTGGCGACGGCCGGGCTGGCGTTTCACCTGGCGGCGGCGCTGCACGAGGCAGCCGGGGTGGCGTTCGACGCGGCCTCGTACCTCGACATCGCGGCGCTGGGCACGGTGTGCGACATGGCGCCGCTCGCGGACGAGAACCGGCGGCTGCTGCGCACGGGGTTGCCGGCGCTCGCGCGCACGCGGCGGCCAGGCCTGCGGGCGCTGATGGAGGTCTCGCGGGTCGATCTCGGGAGCGTGTCGGCTGAGGACATCGGCTACCGGCTCGGGCCGCGGCTGAACGCGGCCGGACGGATCGCCCACGCGAAGCTGGCGCTGGAGCTGCTGATGACGCGCGACGCGGAGCGCGGCGGAGAGCTGGCAGCGCAGCTCGATGCGCTCAACCGCGAGCGGCAGGAACGCACGTCACAGGCGGTGACGCTGGCGATGCGGATGGTGGAAGATGGCGGCGGCGAGCCACCGCCGCTGATCATGCTCGGGCACGCGGACTTCTCTTCGGGGATCGTGGGGTTGATCGCGTCGAAGCTGGTGAACGTCTACGGGCGCCCGGCCGTGGTGTACGAGCGGGGCGAGACGACGAGCCGCGCCAGCTGTCGCAGCATCGAGGAGTTTCACATCACCGATGCGCTACGCGCGCACGCGGGTCTCTTCGTGCGCTTCGGCGGGCACCGCGCCGCGGCCGGGTTCACGGTGGAGAACGCGCGGCTCGACGAGGTGCGCGAGCGGCTGGTCGAAGAGGCGACGCGGGAGCTGGCGGGGCGCGAGCTGGCGCCGGTGCTGGCGATCGACTGCAACCTGCCGTTGCGGCAGCTGCGCGGGGAGGAGATCCGCTGGCTGGCACGCATCGGGCCGTTTGGGATCGGCAATCCGGAGCCGACGTTCCTGGCGCGCGATGTGACGGTCGTGGACGCGCGTGTCGTCGGGAACGGCGACAAGCACCTGAAGCTGCGCCTGCGCGACGGCTCCGCGACGTGGCCGGCGATCGCCTTCGACATGGGCGACTTCAGCGCGGCCGCGGGCGACCGCATCGACGTCGTGTACTGCCTGAACAGCGAGTCGCGCCCGGACGCGCCGCTGGAGCTGCGGGTAGAGGACATGCGCCGGGTGGGCGAGACGCTCGAACCCGGAAGCTAGAGCCGCTGGATGTCAAGCGCCCCAGTCATATCCCGCTTCTCCCCGTACGGATTATTCTGCGCGCGTATCGCGTGTGTGAACCCACATGGCCGATGCTCATCTGTGAGGGACCGACAGAACGGCGCGGAGGATGTGCCGGGCGTCGGAGCGGGAGGACCAGATGTGGGCGTTGCTGCTACTGTTTGCGATTCTGCTCCCTATCCTGCTGCTGAGCATCCTGGTTGCGAGCGTGGCAGCGGGGATTGCGCTCCTGAGACGGCGAGGGACGGGCGCGCGAGTACAGTTCACTGGCATCTTGTTCGCTTATGCAGCGCTGATGATTCTGATCGGCGTGTTCCTGGCGGCGTCGGGAGTCGGGCTGATCGCTAAGGCCGGGCTCGCGGAGGCCGCGAGCAAGGACTTTTCCTACGACCGTCCTGGGTTCCAATCGAATGTGAATGATGCGATCCGAGAAGACGTCGTCTATGGCGTTGTCCTGGTCGTTCTTGGGGCAGTCATGCTTGTGCCGCACATCGCGGGTGCGTACGCGTTGCGGGATCGCCAGGCTCCTGGTGCGGCGACCGTGTCGCGCGGCTTCAACCTGATCGGTTTGGCAACGGCCACCATCGGCTTCCTGGCGGCGGGCGGCACGGCCTTGTTCCAGGTCCTCGAGCGGGCAGCTGATAAGAACACCAGCGGCTGGCAAGACTACCATCCAGGCGAACCTCTGGTATTCGCGGTCCTTCTCGGTGCGCTCTGCGGTTGGTTCGCTTACCGGCTCTGGGGCGATGCGCTCAGGTCCATCGACGCAATCGCAAAGCCCGAGGACCTCGTCACCGCGCCGTGATTGTGAGCGTCTTTGCGAGGGCTGGCGGCGTCTCCACGACCGCGCTGTGGGCATAGGCATCACGCGGCCGGCGTGAGCGCGGGGCGCGTGATGCGCTCGCGGTGCGAGAAGAAGTAGAGCAGCCCGGCGCCGACGCCGACGAGACACAGTACCGCCTCGATTCCCACCGCCGCCTGCACGCCGAGGTGCTCGGCCATGAGGCCCGTCAGGTAGCCGCCGATTGGCGTCGAGCCCGCGAACAGCAGCATGTAGAGCGACATCACGCGCCCACGGAGGTGGTCCGGCGTGGCGATCTGCAGCGATGTGTTGGCCGTCGCTGCGAAGGCCGTGTTGGCGAAGCCGAGCATCAGCAGGAACAGCAGCGTCACGAAGAACCACTGGCTCATCGCGACGGCGCCGAGCAGCAGGGCGAAGGCGGCGCCACCGGCGAAGAGTGTGGTGCGCGACGGCTCCGCGCGGCGCGCGAGCATCAGCGCGGACGCGAGCGCGCCCAGGCCGACGGCGGCGGTCATCAGCCCCAGGCCAACGGAGCCACGGTGCAGCACGTAGCGGTCGACGAGCGGCAGCATGACGGTAAAGTTGTAGCCGAAGGTGCCGATGATCGCGACGAGCACGACGATCAACATCGCCGCCGGTGTGCGGAAGGCGTAGCACAGGCCCTCGCGCAGCTCGGCGACCGGGTTGACGCGGCCGGTGCGTCGGACGCCGGTACGCAGCTCGGACGTGCGCATCATCAGTAGTCCGGCGATCACCGGCAGGAAGCTGACGCCGTTGAGGAGGAATGCCATCTTGACGCCGACGGTGGCGATGACGACGCCGCCGATCGCCGGGCCGATGAGGCGGGCGCCGTTGAACATGCCGGAGTTGAGCGCGACGGCGTTGAGCAGGTCTTCCTTGCCCACCATGTCGACGACGAAGGACTGCCGCGTGGGTTGATCGAAAGCGTTGGCGGTGCCGAGCACAACGGCGAGGACGTAGACGTGCCAGAGCTGGACGTGCCCGGACCAGACGAGGGACGCGAGGACGAGCGCCTGGCACATGGCGAGCGTCTGCGTGCACAGGATGAGGTTGCGCTTGACGACGCGGTCGGCGATGACGCCCGCCGGCAGCACGAAGAGCGTGATCGGCAGGAACTGCAACATGGTCACGGTGCCGAGGGCGATCTTGGAGTCCGTGAGCTGCAGGACGAGCCACGCCTGGGCGATCGTCTGCATCCAGGTCCCGCTGAGGGAGATCGACTGGCCGGCATAGAAGAGGCGGTAGTTGCGGTTGCGTAGCGCCCGGAAGGTTTCGCCGGCGAACGAGCCCGACGGCACGACGGCCGTGGCGTCGAGCGCGGCCGGGGCGCCGGAGGGCGCCGGGGGAGGCTCCTGCGTCGTCCTCCACAGGGACCGTCGGGCCATGCCTGACCTTTCCGTAAAGGGGAGTGTCCTCGCCCCAGTGTAACGCAGCGAGGAAGCGTCACCGGGTTTCGTACGCGCGTTCACGACCCTCGCGGACTGCTGAACTTTGCGGCAACGGGAGAGGCTCCCGATTGGGAGCCCCTCGCTTCGGGTGCTGCGAATACGTGTCCGGCCGCTACTTCGCGCCGATCTTCTCCGCGACGTCGCCGATGCCCAACGACTCCAGCTTGCGCTTGCTCGGAGCGGCGGTCTCGGGGTCCCAGTCGCACGCCGCGAGGTAGTCCTGCTCGAGCGTGTTGATATCGAGCGAGAGGCCGGCGTGCGGGCCGGCAGCCAGCGGATCGGCGCCCCAGAGCCGTGCCGGTACGCGGCGCTTCGTGACGATGTCGCCTTCGCGCACGTTGAAGGCCATGCGCATGTTCGCGATGCGCTCGCCGACGGTCTTCATCTCGTCAATGGTCGTGTCCCAGCCCGTCTCGGAGTTGATCCACTCGGGGATGCGGTCGTTGGGGGCGCCCATCATGATGAACATGCACATGCCGGCGGCGTTGATGACGTGCATGTAGTCGCCGGTCTCCTTGTGGTGCACGCCGCGGTCGGTCGCCTGCTTGCGGTCCTGCGGAGCCTTGGTGAGGTTCCACGCGGGCCGGGCGGCGGCCTCGTACTGGGTGTGACGCGCCGGCGTGGCGTCGAGCTTGTAGGTGGTGAAGTACTCGGGCTGCAGCTTGCTGTCGTGCATCGGCAGCTCTTCGCCACCGACCTCCATGGCGAACTCGATGGAGCGGGGCCCGATCTTTGCGGACGCGGCCTTGACGCCATCGCCGAACAACTCGCCGAAGGCGCCGTCTTTCGTGCCGATCTTGTGCAGCGCCGCCATGATCGCGTCGGTGTTGCCCCAGCGCAGATCGATGCCGTCGGTGTCTTCCTTGGTGATCAGGCCGTTCTCGAAGCACTCCATGGCGAAGGCCAGGGTGGAGCCGGCGGCGATGGTGTCGAGCCCGTACTGGTTGCAGAGGTGGTTGGCGTACTGCAGGGAGTTGATGTCGTTGTTGAGCATCATCGTGCCGAAGGCAGTGGTCGTCTCGTACTCGGCGCGGTGCGTGTGGTGCGGGTAGGGGTACCTCGCGTCGTTCGTCACCTTTGCGTCGGCGGCGTTCTGCCCTTCGAGCTTGGCGATGTTCGCCTCGATCGGCTGCTTCGCGTCGTCAGCGGCGGCCGCGAGCTGCTCGCGCAGGGCCTTGACGTCGGTCTCGCGCTTGGCGATGCGGACCCTGGCCTGGTTTTCCTGCTCGTCCCAGGCGTACGACTCGCCGCCGCAGGCGACGGGGCAGTGCCAGCAGGCGTACTTCTTGTCCATGCGGCGGTTGAAGTCGTCGCCGGTGAGGACGTTCGCCTGGGGGAAGTCGACCATGCCGACGCCGCCCCAGTTCTTCACGGGCGCGTCGCCGGACATCGCCGAGGGGAAGGTGATGCCGGTGGTGCCGTAGGTGCGGAAGAAGTTGGTGATCGGCTTCGCGAACTCGTCGAGGGACTGGCGGACCTGCTTCATGATGTCCGGGCTGGAGCCGATGATGTTCCTCGACGCGTTGACGACGATCGCCTTCACGTTCTTCGAGCCCATGACGGCGCCCAGTCCGCTGCGCGCGGCGAGGCGGCCACGTTCGTTGCAGATGCCCGCCATCAGCGACAATTTCTCGCCGGCGGGGCCGATGCAGGCGACGCTGGCCTTCTTGCCGTGGCGCTCCTTGAGCTTCATCTCGACGTCGATCGCCTGCATGCCCCAGAGGTCGGCGGCGTCCTTGATCTCGACCTTCTCGTCCTCGATGTGGATGTAGACGGGCTTGCTGGCCTTCTCGTACAGCATGATGCCGTCCCAGCCGGCGTTCTTGAGGTAGGGCCCGAAGTCGCCGCCGGCGTTGGCGTCGCCCCAGCCGCCGGTCTTGGGGGACTTGGCCACGGCCTGGTAGCGGATGCCGAAGAACGGCGTGCCGGTGAGGAGGCCGGGGAAGAGCCCGAGCACGTTCTCGGGGCCGAGCGGGTCGGCGCCGGCCGGGATGCGGTCGAACATCAGGCGCGAGCCGATGCCGTAGCCGCCGAGGTACTTGCGGTAGGTCTCTTCCGGGATCTGCTCCGGCTCGACGGTGCCGGAGTTCAGCCGGATGTTGAGCATCTTGCCGTTGATCGCGCCGTTCATCATGCCGTTGGTCACCATGGGACGAGGCTCCCTTCCAGGAACTCATGAATCAGCGGGGAGGGCCGCCGAAAACAAGCCGGTCAGCGCAGTACGGAATCGCGCGGATGGCGAGAGGGATTATAGAACAAAGACTTCGTTAAAGGGTTATGCCGCGCCCATCATAACGGGAATCGAGCGTGGGAAGGTGGGGTGCGAGACGTGGGAGGCGGGAGCCGCGTTACGACGTCGCCGGCTTGAAGCTCATGACGCGGCCGTTGACGTACACCTGCTCGCCGTAACGCACGACGGCGACCTCGGCGCCGGCGTCGTCGAAGAGGTGGACTCCGTCGTCCTGCGGCTCCATGCGGCGCACGCCGAGGAAGCTGCGCCCCTGCCCGGGGGCCGGCCGGAGCGCGCCGGAGTCGTCTGGCATGCCGGATGGTACCGGCTACGGGGTCTGCGGCTGGTCGCCCGCGGTGGCGGGAAGCGCGGGAGATTCCGGCCCCGTGTCGAAGGCGAACGGCGGGTAGTCCTGCACGAGGCCGGCCATGTAGGCGGCGACGCGCGCGTGCCAGCGCATGTAGCCGCGCAGGAAGCCGAAGATGCCCTCCGGGTACGACTCCTGCACGAGGACCATGATCGCGGCGATCAGCGCCAGCAGCGCCGCGACGATGCCAAGCAATGACAGCACGATAGCGTGCGGAATGGCGTAGATGATCCTGAGCAGGACGCCGCCCACCGTCGGCTCGCCCTGGGGGCTGATCTCGAGGCGGAGCGTCTGCTTTGGCTCTTCGTTCGGCAGGCGGTCCGTGAGCAGGAACATGTAGGAGTAGAAGGCGGCGACGATGCGCAGCCACTTCACAATGTCATCGTTGGCCTCGCCGAAATAGCGCTGCGCGCCCTTCTGGGAGATGAGGATGGCGGCGAGCACGGGGATCGCCAGGTAGAGCAGCCAGCCTGCCCACCCGAACACGCCGCCGAGGATCGACAGCACGATCAGGATGAGGATGCGGATCACGACCTGCATCTTGTCGTACTTCGGCTGCTGGTCGAGGTCAAAGATCACGGGATACGCCATGGCGGTTGCTCCTTTGGACTGCCGGCTCTATCCCCGATCGTACTCCCGCGTGTCAAGCACTCAGCAGGGCCGTCTGGCCTGTGGGCGGCCCGCGGGCTGCGCCCGCGAGGCAGGCGGGGGCGCCTGCGCTCCGTTGCCCGGGGCGAGCGTCGTCGCGCGTCATCAACGGCGAGCGTGTCGCGGCGCAGCAGACGGAGGACGACTCGCGGGCGGTGCCTGCGGCTAGCGTGCGTCGTACTATGGACGTAACGGCTAGGACCGGAGCGAGGAGGATCGACAGATGCCACCTGAAGCAGCCAAGCCGGCGCTCGAGCAGATCGGCTACGGCCTCTACGTCGTCGGGTCCAGGAACGGCGACGAGGTCAACGGGATGACCGCAAACTGGCTCACGCAGTGCTCGTTCGAGCCGCGCATGGTCGCGCTTGCGGTCGAGGCGGAGTCGCACACGATGGGGAACATCAGGGCGTCGATGGTGTTCAGCGTGAACCTGGTCGCCGAGGAGGACACCGGCCTGATCGAGCAGTTCGTGCAGCCGCAGGAGCGGGCGGGGGACAAGCTCGGCGGCGTCCGGTTCCGCACCGCGGACACGGGTGCGCCGATCCTGGACAAAGCGCTCGCCTGGCTGGAATGCGAGGTCGCGCAGATCGTGATGGCGGGAGACCATCAGCTTGTGATCGGGCGCGTCGTCAACGGCGGCCAGAACCGCGAAGGCGACGCGCTGACGCTGCGGGCGATGGGCTGGAGCTACGGCGAGTGAGGGTGCGTTGGTTGGGTGCTAGACGTTCGATGTTCGATGTTGGATGTTCGATGTTGGAGCCACGAGCGTCCAGGATCCAAAGTCCAGTATCTAGGCGATCGCCTTCCAGTAGTTGCGGACGACCGCCACGGGGCGGAAGCCCATCGCGGCGTACATGTGCTTTGGGGTGTCGGTGGGGTCGGAGACGATGACGACGGGCCCGGCACCGTGCGCGCGGCAGTCGGCGACGCAGTGGTGGATCAGCGCCGTCGCCAGGCCGCGGTGGCGCCGCTCAGGGACCACGTACAGGTCCTCGACCTGTCCGACGCCGGCAATGCCCTCCCATGCGGAGAAGTAACCCGCGGGCTGGCCCTCTTCGAACGCCAGCCAGTAGCGCACGCGTGGTGATTTGAGCCGGCGGGTTTGCGCCATGGCGGCGGCGGCATCGCCCTGTTCCGTCTCGCCGCGTCGCGCCCGGGACTCGCGCCAGTCGGCGGCCTGGAGCAGCTCGAACGCTCGCCAGGCGCCGCCGTCATCGATCGGGCGCAGATCGTGGGGCTTTGCCACGCCGTCGAGGTCGCCGTCGAGCACGGACACGAGGGCGTCCTCGCGCGTGTAACCATCGAGGAGCAGGCGCCCCTCGACCCGCGGCGGCGTGGTGACGTCGGCCTTGAAGGCGCGGTGCGGGCAATGCGCGAACTCGGCGTCGGCGCGTGCGAACAGGGCGTCGATCTCATCCGCCGTCGATGCGGTGATCGCGGTGACGTGGTTGGCGTCGCGGATCGCGGGGAACGCGTCGTTGCGGACGAACGTCGCGCCCGCCGCCTCGAGGGTCTCGTGTCCGAGCGCGAGGTTGGCGGCGTTGACGCGCACGGCGCGGCGGGCAAGTTCACTGTCCACGGCGCCGATCGTAGCACGCCACGAGCAGGCGAGCTTGGCGGGGCCGTCTCGCAGCCGGGCGCGGGCAATCGGGCGCCGAACCTGAAAAAAGGTGGCGAAAGCGAGCGAATCAGGCTTGAAACCTATTTACAAAGTCCCGCACTTGCGTCTAGATTGATAGGTGGGCATGGAAGCCACAGTGCCCTCGCAAGATTCTCCCCTCTCTTGCGCAGCCACTACTGCCGATATTAGGGAAGGCGACCGCGCCGAGCCGCGCCCGGCTCGCCACGCTTGAGGTGCAATGTCGAAATCGCATCGCGGAAAACGCCGAGGGAAGGTAAGGGACGCCGCGCGCCCGGCCGGGGAGCGGGGCGCCGCGGGCGGCAGCCGCCCGGCGAATGCGGGCGGGCAGCCCAACGGGACAGCCGTCGCGGCGGACCGTTACCAGAAGTACCTGCCCGAGTGGATGCGCGGCGGCGTGACGCCGCCGCGGCCGCCTCGCCCGAGGCGGGCGCGGCCACCGCGTCCGGCCGGCGGCTACACGCCGGGGAAATTCGCCATCGGCGATTCACGCTAACCGACCCGGATCCAGGAGCCAACGACCGCCCGGATACGCGCATCGCGACCGGGCGAGCGCGCTGACGGCGCCGCGGTGATCGCGCGCGCAGGGGTGCGTGCCGCGCTGGCCGCGGCGGCGCTGATCGCCGTCGCGCTCACCTCGCTCGCCGCGGCCGACCGGCTGATGCCGGGCGACCAGGCGTTGGCGGACGCACTCCAGGCGACGCCGGGCGGGCACGCGCTGGAGGCCGCAGCCGATGTCCTCGCGCTGAGGGGCATCGAGTACGCGGCCGCGCTGTCGGCGTCGGCGCTGGCGCTGGCGCGGAGGCGGTACGCCATCGCGGCCGCGGTGCTCGGGGTGATCTTCGCGGGGCAGTTCAACCCGACGGTGAAGGAGCTGATCGGGCGCGCGCGCCCGGCCGCCGCCGACGTGGTCCTCCGCGAGCCGGCTCCGGGCTACGGGTACCCGAGCGGGCATGTGTGGAGCGCGACGCTCCTTTACGGCTATGCGGCAGTATCGGCGCTACGCGCCGCGCCGGGACGGGCGGGCGCGTTCGTGGCCGCGGCCGCCGCGACCGCGACGCTGCTGATCGCCTGGGACAGGGTGTGGGACGGCGCCCACTGGCCGTCCGATGCGGTAGGGTCGGCGGCGTTGTGCTTGCTGCTGCTCGCGGCGTGTTTCGCGGGCGCCGACGTCGTCGCGCGGGGCGTGGCCGGCCGGCGCGGCGGCCGCGACGAGGCGGAGGCGGCGCGGCGGCCGTGAGGCCCGCATCGACGGGTATCGGGCGTGTTAGGCTGCACATATGGAAATCGAGCAGATCCCCGAGCTGGACCGGCCGAACGTCATCGCGGCATTCCACGGCTGGAACGATGCGGGGCAGGCGGCGACGACGGCGGTGCGCTACCTGGTCGAGACGTGGCGGGCTGCCGGGTTCGCGCACATCGACCCTGAGGAGTATTACAGCTTCACGGACACCCGCCCGCTGATCCGCATCGTCGAGGGCTCGCAGCGCGAGCTGGTGTGGCCGAAGAACGAGTTCTTCTTTCACCAGGGAAGCGACAGCACGCCCGCCGCGGTACTGATGATCGCCACAGAGCCGAACCTGAAGTGGCGTTCGTACTGCGGCGAGGTGACGCGGCTCGCGAAGGCGGTCGGCGCGCAGCGGTTTGTGACGCTGGGCTCCCTGGTGACGGAGACGGCGCACACGCGCGCGGTGCCGCTGACGGGCTTCTCGACAGATGCCGGGGTGCAGGCGAAGCTGGCGGCGCGCAGCATCACGCGCTCGAGCTACGAGGGGCCGACGGGGATCGTCGGGGCGCTGCACGACGCGTGCCGGCTGGCGGAGCTGCCGGCGGCGAGCCTGTGGGCGGCTTCGCCCTACTACCTGGGCCAGACGCCGAACCCTAAGACAGCGCTGGGCCTGCTCGACGCGCTCGACGAGGTGCTGGGGCTGCGGCTGAACCTCTCGGAGATGCGCCGCGTGGCGGACGAGTTCGAGCGGCAGGTGTCGCTGGCGGTGCGCGACAACAGCGACATGCAGGAGCAGATCCGGACGCTGGAGGAGCGCATCGACGCGAGCGGGGCGCCGCAGGCTCCGGCGACCGAGTTTCCGCCGACGGGGGCGATCATCGCCGACCTGGAGCAGTTCCTGAAGCAGCAGCGCCACGACGGGTAGGCGACCCTGCTTGCGAGTGGCGCGCCCCGGGAGTAATACTTCTCTTATGGGTAAGGCAAGGGACGAGGGTAAGGCACCAGCGACGATCTCCATGCCTGTGACCACGAAGGGACAGGTGACGATCCCGGTTGCGATCCGCCGGATGCTCGGCGTACGCCCGCGCGATCGCGTTACGTTCTCCGTGGACAACGGAGAAGTGAAGCTCCTGCGGCAGCGTATGTCTCTCGACGATGCGTTTGGGGCGGTCACGCCGCGCTCACGCCCGGAGAATTTCGAGCGCATGCGCAAAGAGGTCCGGCAGCGTCGATTGAGTGACCGCGCGCGACGACTGCGCCCGTGACCGTTTCGTTCGCCGACACGAACATCTTCATCCGTTACCTGACGAATGACGACCCGGCGAAAGGCGCGAAGTGCCGGGAGTTCTTCCACGGGCTCCGGGACGGCAGCCGAACTGCCACAACGTCCGAGGCGATCGTCGCCGAAGTCGTGTACGTACTCGAGTCGAAGGGTTGGTATGCGTTGCCGCGGGAGCGCGTGAGGAGCCTCGTCGAGGCTGTCGTGCTGCTGCAGGGCTGGCGGCTGCCCGATCGGCCGGTCTACCTCCGAGCCCTGGAGCTGTATGCGGAACATCGCATCGATTTTCAGGATGCCCTGGCCGCGGCGCACTACGAACGCGGAGGAATGCGTTCGATCGTGAGCTACGATCGCGACTTCGACAAGATCGCGGGAGTCGTGCGGGAAGAGCCGTAGCGGACGTTAGCGGTAGTTGCCGAACTGCAGATCAACGTCGTAGTCCTGTTGCCGGAGCAGCTGGATGACGATCTGGAGATCATCGCGCGACGGGGCGGAGACGCGTACGGCGTCGCCCTGGATCTGCGACTGCACCTTCTTGAGCTTCTGCTCCTTGATCAGCTTGACGATGGCACGGCAGGTGTCGAGCGAGATGCCCTGCTTGAGCACGACCTCCTGGCGCACGGTGCCGCCGCTGGCCGGTTCGAGTTTGCCGCGGTGCAGGTTCTTCACGGGCACCTTGCGCGTGATCATCCGCTCGCGCAGCACCTGCCACATGGCGTTGAGGTAGAACTCATCGGAGGCGGCGAGGATGAGCTTGGCGTTCTTGCGGTCGTACTCGATCTCCGCCTTCTTCCCCTTGAAGTCGTAGCGCTGGGTGATCTCCTTCTTCGCCTGGTTGACGGCGTTGTCCACTTCCTGGAGGTCGACCCCGGACGTGACGTCGAACGACTCGGTGCTGGGCATGACGGCGTCACTCCTTCGCGCGTGCTCAGGGGAGCGTACCGCGCCCGCCGTCACGAGCGGAAGCGGCGGCCGGACGATCCTGTCGCGCCGGCGCGACGCCGGATCGCGCGCCGTCGGTGGCGCCGTTAGGCTGCAGCGATGGACGCGGACGTAGCGGTGATCGGCGGCGGCGTGGTGGGACTGGCGGTCGCGCTGGAGCTCTCGCGCACGCGCCAGGTCGCAGTCATCGAGCGGCACAGCGCGCTCGGGCTGGAGACCAGCTCGCACAATAGCGGCGTGATCCACGCCGGGATCTACTATCCGGCGGGATCGCTCAAGCACACGCTCTGCATGGAGGGCAATGCGCTGCTATACGGGTGGGCGTCCGCCCACGGCGTGCGCGCGCGCCGCACGGGCAAGCTGATCCTCGCGGTCGACGAGGGGGAGCGGGAAGCGCTGGCGGCGGTGGCGGCGCAGGCCGCCGCGAACGGCGTGCCCGAGGTCCGCGCGGTCAGGTCGGCGGGGGTGGCGGCGCTCGAGCCGGAAGTCCGGTGTGTCGAGGCGCTCTGGTCGGGGACGACGGGCGTCGTCGACCAGATGGCGCTGCTGGCGTCCTTCGCCGCGGCGTTCACGGCAAACGGCGGCTGGATCGCGCTGCGGCACCAGGTCCGCGCGATCGAGCGCGTTCCGGGCGGCTTCGAGCTGGGCGTCGCATCGCCGGACGGCACGGACGCAGCGGTCACGGTGGAGACGCTCGTCAACAGCGCGGGACTCGGCGCGCCGGCGATCGCATCGATGCTCGGCTATCCGCTCGACGGAGGGGACGGCGTGCCGGTGCTGCGGCAGCGTGTGAACAAGGGGCGTTATTACGACGTGGTGGCTCCCGCGAAGGCGCGGGCACTGCGACACCTCCTGTACCCGGTGCCGGAGCACGCACGGGGCGGCCTGGGCGTCCACGTCACGATCGACGTGGACGGCGGCGCGCACCTGGGGCCGGATACTGAGTGGCTGGATGATGGCGTGGCGCTCGACTATCGCGCCGATGATGCGCGGCGGGCGGAGTTCCACGCGGCGGCTTCGCGCTACCTGCCGTTCCTGGACGCGGACGACATTGCGCCGGGGCAGGTGGGCTACCGGCCGAAGCTGCAGCGGCCGGGCGGCGCGATCGCGGACTTCCTGATCTGGCGCGATGGCGGCTACGTGCACCTCGGCGGGATGGAGTCGCCGGGGCTGACGGCGAGCCTCGCGATCGGGCGACACGTCGCACGCAGGCTGTAGGACGCACGCACCAGGCAGCACCCGCGAAGCTGCCTGACGCGCACGGCGGGACGCTCGCACTCGGGGATCCCCTCTCCTACACTCCGGAGATGCGGCCGCACGAGTCCGTACGGGTACGGTTGGAGGATCGCGAGCGGCTGCTGGCGCCGGGCGCGATGCGCGTCGTCGAGACGCGCGGGCGGGTGCGCGCCGAGGCGCCTTCGGACATGCGGACTGCCTATCAACGTGACCGCGACCGCATCGTCCACAGCAAGGCGTTCCGGCGGCTCAAGCACAAGACGCAGGTGTTCATCGCGCCGGCCGGCGACCACTACGTGACGCGGCTAACGCACACGCTGGAGGTCTCACAGGTGGCGCGGACGATCTCGCGGGCGCTCAATCTGAACGAGGACCTGACTGAGGCGATCGGGCTGGGCCACGATCTGGGCCACACGCCGTTCGGCCACGCCGGCGAGGAGGCGCTCGCCAGGCTGCTGCCGGAAGGCTTCCGGCACAACGAGCAGAGCGTGCGCATCGTGGACCTGCTCGAGGCGGGCGGGGCGGGACTCAACCTGACGTGGGAGGTGCGGGAAGGCATCCTCAAGCATTCGAAGCCACGCGAGGGGATCTTCCACGAGCTGCAGGAACGTGGCTGGGCGGCAGCGGACTGGGGCGAGCCGCTCGCTTCGACGCTGGAAGGCCAGGTCGTGCGCGTGTCGGACTCGGTAGCCTACCTGAACCACGACATCGCGGACGCGGTGCGGGCGGGGCTGCTGGCGCCGGCGGACCTGCCGCGGACCGCGCGGCAGGTGCTCGGCGAGACCCACTCGGAGCGCATCGATACGCTGGTGAGCGACATTGTCGACGCGTCATGGGACGTGGCGTCGCGACCGCGGTCGGAGCGGGCCAGAGCGATCGCGATGAGCGCAGACGTGGCGGCGGCGACCGATGAGCTGCGCGACTTCCTCTTCGAGAACGTGTACCTCTGGGAGGAGCGGCTCGCGGAGGCGGAGCGCGCGCGGCGCGTGCTGGAGTTCCTCTGGGAGCGCTTCATGGCCCACCCGGAGGAGGTGGCGTCGTCCGAGTACACGCGGCCGGAGGACGGGCTAGCGCGGCGGATCGCGGACTATATCGCCGGGATGACGGACCTGTTCGCGATGGCGACGGCGCAGCGATTGGGGTTCGTCAGCTAGGAGTGCTTCCCGCTGCCGCGGTGGCAGCGTTCGCGGTGACCGCGCGGACCGCGGCGCCGTTCGTCGCGAGTGCGACGGTGGCCTGCGCCGCGAGCGAGCGCTTACGCTCTTCGACGACGATCTGGTGCACGCGTTGACGGGAGACGCGAAAGTACTCCGCCAGCCGGCTCTGGTTGCCCTTCTCGAAGCAGTCGTGGTCGAGCAGGTAGCGCACGGCGATGCGGAGCTTCATGGTGCGTTGCGGATCGCGCTTGGCCATACGGGGTGTCTCTCCGTTCCTGCGGGGTGCTGGTGGCTACGAGCCGACGGCTGCGGGACCGCGGTCGTTGACCTCGGTCGCGCCCTGGCGGCGGCGTTCGGCGACGACGATTTGGTGCACGCGCTGGCGCGACACATTGAAGTGCTCGGCGAGGCGGGACTGGCTGCCCGGTACGAGCTCCCCGTGCTCGATCAGGTAACGCACGGCCACCCGGAGCTTGTGCGTGCGGTTCGGGTCTCGCTTGGCCATCGGTCGGTCTCCCACTAGGCTTGACACACATGAAACGCGGTTGACGGCCGGCGTATTACTGCCGGGTGGGGCAATCGCCCCGGCGAACGGGAGAAGAGTGCGATGGCGACGCGAGCGGCGATCGGCGAACTGCTTGACAAGATGACGCGGGAGCGCGAGGCGCTGCTCGCCCAGGCGGAAGCGATGGATGACGCCGAAGCGCTGCGGGCCCCCGAGGACGCGGTGGGCGAGGCGCAGTGGTGCGCCAAGGAGCAGCTGGCGCACCTGGCGGAGATGGAGACGGCGTACCGGGGCTGGGTGGAGCGCGCCCTCGCGGAAGACGACCCGGACGTCTCGGCGGTACGAGGAGAGCGCGTGGCCATCCCGCGGACGGAGGCGAAGCGGTGCAGCGTCGGTGAGCTGGCGGCGCAGCTGCGGGCGCAGCGCCAGACGACGCTCCGGCTCATCGCGTCGATGGCGCCAGAGCAGTTCGAGCGGACGGCGTCGCAGCCCATGTTCGGGCGGCTGACGGTGATTCAGTGGCTGCGCTCGTACTACCGGCACGACCGAATGCACCGGGACCAGATGGCGGGGCGGGAGCCGGAGTACCGCCCGAAGTTCGTGGGCGGGCAGGAGCCCGACCAGCGCCGCCGGTGATAATTCCGGCACGGACGCTCCCCTCTCGGGGCTGAATTCCGGCGGCGCGTGCCCTGTTCACGACCTGCGTTGCCGGCAGCCGAGCCTGACGCGCGCGGGGTTGCGGATGCGGCTCGATCGTGTACTGTAGTCCGGAACCAACGGCACCCCCGCCGTAACGGGAAGGCCCAGGACCTCACTGGTGGCGGCAGAACGCCGCGGACTCTTGGCTCACCCGCGAGCGCGCGGCGCCACGCCCGGTGTTCGCGGACGGGCCTGTCCTTGGGGGTGATCGGGGGGGGTCCCGGACTGGCCGCGAGGCGCCGGACGGGCCGCCCGGGAGGCGCCGAAGCGCTTATCGAAGTTTCGCATCCGGGGCCGGAGGACCTATTCGAGGCGCTGGAAATCGAACGGGGAAGCGCCGCGTTCAGCACAAATATTCTAGAAGATGCTGATCTTGCAGTTTCCGGGTGGAGCAAGGAACACGTTCCTTATCCGGTTGACGGGCTGTTGCAACTTAGGGGTAGGGTGTGACGTTCTCGTTGCAAGGGTTCAGAAGGGTGCCGCGGGGACGAGTATTTGAGGGCGGGTCAGGGGACGACGTTCGGCAGGCGGACGCAAGTTGGCGCGACTGGCGTCGGCGAGCGGGCTGTACGGCGTGTCGTAGCACGGCAGGGTGGCCGGGGAAGCCACCGGGCCGCAGAGGGAAGGGGTCAGTCTTTGAAGAAGCGAAACGCAGTGAGGTTCCTGGCGATGACGGCCGCGATCGCGGTCCTGGCAGGCGCGGCGCTGAGCGCCGGCGCAGCCGACGCCGCACGCGGTGGTAAGGGTGGCAAGGGTGGAGGCCAGACACCGCCACCGACGACAGGCGGAGCGACGGTGACGCTCATCTCGGCCAACCCGGTGCCTTTGGGGACTTCGCCGACGTTTTACATCACCGGCTTCGCGCCTGGTGAAACCGTACTCATGATCATGAGTGATTACATCACCGGTGATGTAAGAACCGCGAACTCCACGGGTTCCATCACCTACACGTTTTGGACGCCGATGAACATGGCTCGCTCGTACACGTTCACAGCCCAGAACTCGGCAGGGACCAAGTGGGGGAACGTCACGTTCACGGTGCAGTAGGGGAGCTCCAAGGCTCCCGGATACGCCAAAGCGAAGGAGGCCCTCTACCGGGGCCTCCTTGCTTACGTCGCGCTCGCGACCGGTCCTACCGGCGCGAGTTTCGAGATGGTCGTCTCCGCCGTGTAGATATCGACCGGCAATTGGTCGAAGTTCGCCCGCAGGTCAGGTGAAGAACTCCACCTGCTCGCCCGTCGTCTCATCCTTCGCCCGCGGCAGGCCGCCGCACACATCAGGTCGAGTGCCACGCTCCGGCCATTCGGGGTTCAGGCAGGCGCGCCGGGGACGATGATCTGAGCGAAGGTCAGGGGGACGACCGATCGGCAGGCGGGCGTGAGCTGGCGCCGATGGCGCCGGCGAGCGGGCTGTCCGGCGCGTCGTAGCGCGGCGAGTTGACCCGGGAAGTCACCTGCCGGAGAGAGAAGGGGTCAGTCTTTGAAGAAGCGAAATGCAGTCAGGTTCCTGGCGATGACGGCCGCGATCGCGGTCCTGGCGGGCGCGGCGCTCAGCGCCGGCGCCGTCGACGCCGCGCGCGGCGGCAAAGGTGGCGGCAAGGGCGGGCACACGACACCGCCACCCACGACCGGCGGGGCGACGGTGACGCTCGTCTCGGCCAACCCCGTGCCACTAGGGACTGCGCCGACGTTCTACGTGACCGGCTTCGCGCCCGGGGAAACCGTACTCATGATCATGAGCGACTACATCACCGGTGATGTAGTGACCGTCGACTCCACGGGGTCCACGACGTACACGTTCTGGACGGCCATGAACGCGGCTCGCTCGTACACGTTTACGGCCCAGAACTCGGCCGGGACCAAGTGGGGGAACGTCACGTTCACGGTGCAGTAGAGGAGCTCAAGGCTCCCGGTACGACAGAGCAAAGGAGGCCTCCCTAGGGGGAGGCCTCCTTGCTTTACGTCGCTCTCGCGACCGATCCGACGCTACGGTTTCGGAATCGTAGTATCGGTCCCGTACGTGCCTGCGGCCAGGTTGTCGAAGTTGGCTGCGAGACCACAGAGATACGCCTCGACCTCGGCAGCGGTCGTACCCGCGGCCGCGAAGCCCGGAATCGAAACGGGAGATGCCGACGTGTCCTTGGCACCGAGCGCCGCGAATGACAGCGGATCGGTGGGGTTCACGCTGCTGACGATCAGCCGCTCGGTCGTCGTGTCACAGGTGAGCACGATGAGCTTGAAGAGCCGGGTGTTGGTGAACGTGCACCGCACCGTGTCACCGGCCGCGAGACTCGAGATCGTCACCGATCCCGTGCCTGGTCCGGTTACCGTGGGCGGGACGGTATCACTGAACGTGCTCGTCCCAAGGTCAGAGGTGCAGACCACGTTGGTAAGGCTCCAGCCACTCAGGACGCTCTCACTCACCCCGTAGGCTCCCGGGACCAGCGGACCGCTGTCGTTCGGGGTGTCTGCGTTGGTGAGACTAAAGTCGTTGTAGCCCGTGCCACTCGCGTCGAAGGAGAAGCTCGACCCGCTCGGGTCGGGGTTAGGCACGGTGACCTTATCGACGATGATGTGCGCCCGCTTGGTGTTGGTGAACGTGCACCGCACCGTGTCGCCGGCCGCAAGGGTCGAGATCGTCGCGGTGCCCGTCGCTGCAGGCGCCTTCGTGGGCGGAACGTCATCCGTCACCGTGCTCGTGGCGTTGTCGGACGTGCAGGCGATGTTGGTGAGGTCCCAGCCCGCGGGTACGGTCTCTGCCACAGAGTAGGCCCCGGGGACGAGCAGGCCGCTGTCGTTGGGTGCGGCGGCGTCGGTCAGGCTGAAGCCGCTGTAGCCAGAGCCCGTCGTGGTGAACGCGAAGCTTTGCGTGTCACCGCTCGGCACGGTCACCTTATCGACGATGATGCGCGCCCGCTTGGTGTTCGTGAACGTGCACCGCACGGTGTCGCCGGCCGCAAGGGTCGAGATCGTCGCGGTGCCCGTCGCTGCAGGCGCCTTCGTGGGCGGAACGTCATCCGTCACCGTGCTCGTGGCGTTGTCGGACGTGCAGGCGATGTTGGTGAGGTCCC